>Ga0172382_10000613_pt1 | contig 66889 bp, 72 predicted proteins | sample Leawel138RmetaG_FD_122245 | JGI IMG/M metagenome (GOLD analysis project Ga0172382, IMG submission 122245) | Leachate microbial communities from a municipal landfill in Southern Ontario, Canada - Leachate well 138R metaG | ecosystem: Engineered > Solid waste > Landfill > Unclassified | place...
CAAAACCTTGCATCACGCTTTGCAAGTCGTTTCCATCCCTCATAGGAAGATCTGAAACCGTGCCGGGAAACACCTCATATGAGGCTTACACGGGTTTCCATCCCTCATAGGAAGATCTGAAACCATAAACTCGAAGTGATACCCGCCATCTTTGAATTGTTTCCATCCCTCATAGGAAGATCTGAAACGATCTTGGCTCCCTCTACCGCCGATCCAAGTTGGGTGTTTCCATCCCTCATAGGAAGATCTGAAACAAGCCCCTCACCTATGCGACAGGTGAAGGGGCACGAAGTTTCCATCCCTCATAGGAAGATCTGAAACTCTCGCCAGCCAAAGAAGGACCGCTAGCCGATCTTGAGTTTCCATCCCTCATAGGAAGATCTGAAACCGGCGGGACGATGACGGGCAAACTCGTTGCTCAATCGTTTCCATCCCTCATAGGAAGATCTGAAACCCCATACCCAATCAAGGCCACCAATGCGGCCACCACTAGTTTCCATCCCTCATAGGAAGATCTGAAACGATCAGCTACCACCAGATTGTTTTCGGTATTGTAATGTTTCCATCCCTCATAGGAAGATCTGAAACTTGGCGATGCTCTCCTCGTGACGGCGAGTGACCTGGTTTCCATCCCTCATAGGAAGATCTGAAACCGTAGCTCTCTTGAGTCTTGGCACCCAATTTCGTGGTTTCCATCCCTCATAGGAAGATCTGAAACGAACCACTGTACCGGGAGCTCAAAGAGGCATATCGGGTTTCCATCCCTCATAGGAAGATCTGAAACGGCATACTCGCCCGTTTTCTTGGGTGATGTCTCCCGGTTTCCATCCCTCATAGGAAGATCTGAAACGAGTTTGCGCACTTGCTCTTCGGGTGTTAAGTGCTGTTTCCATCCCTCATAGGAAGATCTGAAACCTTGCCCTCCGGCAGGAACGATCTGTGATGTTGTGTTTCCATCCCTCATAGGAAGATCTGAAACCGGATCAGTATTAGCCTGACGCCCGCTGATACGCGTTTCCATCCCTCATAGGAAGATCTGAAACACTACACATGCCTACTAGAGAAAATATTGCAAATCCGTTTCCATCCCTCATAGGAAGATCTGAAACATTTGTTCCTCCTTTGTTTTTTTGGCTTGCAACCTGTTTCCATCCCTCATAGGAAGATCTGAAACCGTGAACGGCGAAGGAGGAAATAAAATTATGGCCAGTTTCCATCCCTCATAGGAAGATCTGAAACGCGATCTGCTTCTCGATCTCACTCCGTCTTTCCTTGTTTCCATCCCTCATAGGAAGATCTGAAACGACGCCCTCACCGGGCAACTGCCGGAGGGCGTAAAGGGTTTCCATCCCTCATAGGAAGATCTGAAACTTTGAGTCCATTGTACCACGGTTTACATCATGATGGTTTCCATCCCTCATAGGAAGATCTGAAACGGGGACTATGGCGCCGCTGCTGACCAGATGCTTGACAGGTTTCCATCCCTCATAGGAAGATCTGAAACCCCGCCCCGGCAAAGTCCAGTGTATTGAAGTTCGGGTTTCCATCCCTCATAGGAAGATCTGAAACGTATGGCAAGGACCGGCTGTACATCGAGGACCGTCGGTTTCCATCCCTCATAGGAAGATCTGAAACGGGCAGGCCGAAGGGTACGATTTGGAAGATCCATAGTTTCCATCCCTCATAGGAAGATCTGAAACGCGAATAGAGATATTGTAGAATATTTGGGGGAATGGTTTCCATCCCTCATAGGAAGATCTGAAACAATTCGATGTGTCCTGTATTGCCGAAAACATCCTCCGTTTCCATCCCTCATAGGAAGATCTGAAACAGATCCAAAACCAACAAGCAGCAACCAACAAGCAACGTTTCCATCCCTCATAGGAAGATCTGAAACTTCCTAGGCACCTTTGTTCTCCTCCAGCTGCCGCGTTTCCATCCCTCATAGGAAGATCTGAAACTATAGGGTGTCCACCGTATGGAAGCTATTTTTTCGGTTTCCATCCCTCATAGGAAGATCTGAAACCCATTCTCCATAGTAAAGCTCTTCGAGGAGGAAGTGTTTCCATCCCTCATAGGAAGATCTGAAACTTTCTCCAGTCCATACCTCGCCGTCTCTCTCGAGGGTTTCCATCCCTCATAGGAAGATCTGAAACCGCATGGTTATGCGGTTTAACAAGCTACTATCCATAGTTTCCATCCCTCATAGGAAGATCTGAAACGTTGACGTGAGGGCTGAAAAGGCACGTTGGCGTGGTGTTTCCATCCCTCATAGGAAGATCTGAAACCCACCGGATGGATATATATCTTGCCGTGCTGAATAGTTTCCATCCCTCATAGGAAGATCTGAAACCATATCAAGTCATCCTCCCTTATAGCCGCCCAAAAGTTTCCATCCCTCATAGGAAGATCTGAAACGACCAAGGAAGAGGTCGAGGCGCACGGACAGAAATAGTTTCCATCCCTCATAGGAAGATCTGAAACTGCCCGTTACCATCCTTCATCTTGCGGATTTCCCTGTTTCCATCCCTCATAGGAAGATCTGAAACAGTGATACTGTCAACCAGACCAGCGACCGCGTCTAGTTTCCATCCCTCATAGGAAGATCTGAAACGCGGAGGAAGTACAGGAGGCCGCGAGGCACTCCTGGAGTTTCCATCCCTCATAGGAAGATCTGAAACACCGATGAGGAAGACCTGAAAAAGGTGAAGCACTGTTTCCATCCCTCATAGGAAGATCTGAAACGCGGATGGCTCCCGGGAGTTATTCGCAAGGATGTATGTTTCCATCCCTCATAGGAAGATCTGAAACCAGAAGAAGACTGGAGGTACTAGAATGGAACAGAAACTGTTTCCATCCCTCATAGGAAGATCTGAAACAATCATATCGTCATCAGTCATGCCACTCTGGGACGGTTTCCATCCCTCATAGGAAGATCTGAAACGTTAGGACCTAGACTCTCTATAAACAACCTCTAACTGTTTCCATCCCTCATAGGAAGATCTGAAACCAATCTCCGGGCTTCCTGTGTATCGCCCTTCCGAGGTTTCCATCCCTCATAGGAAGATCTGAAACATTCTAGATACTGCCAAGCACAGCGCAACAAAGCTGTTTCCATCCCTCATAGGAAGATCTGAAACACCGAATCGTCAATCCGTCAGCCATGACCCGCGTGTAGTTTCCATCCCTCATAGGAAGATCTGAAACTTGGAGCCTTCCTCGAGCCCCGCTGAGAGCTGTTGTTTCCATCCCTCATAGGAAGATCTGAAACGGGATCTGCTTGATGGTTGGCAGACGATACGAGTGTTTCCATCCCTCATAGGAAGATCTGAAACATCTTGAAAAACCCCATGAACCGGGTGGAGAAGCCAGTTTCCATCCCTCATAGGAAGATCTGAAACCCTCGTTACACTGGCAGTTTGCTATTTCCCTGCAATAACAATTCTGGATGGCAGGAAAAGGCAATTCAAGGCTATCACCTTCATAGCGCGGACTTAGACATTTTAGCTTAGTTGACAAAACCGCGTCGATGTCCCGGGGTTTTCGCGCTACTGAGGGTCGACGCGGATGAAAACTAGATAAAAACATCTGGACCCTCACTTTTCTCTTGGCCTAAGACTTCTCTTCTTGTATACTTTTCAACGCGCCATGTATATAGGATAACACTATCGTAGTCTTTGTCAATAATACCAAGCAAATCCGCTTTCAGTTGCGCGTAGAGCCCAGGTGTTAGTTCCCCTTCTAAAACCGAATTTTGAACCCATGTCAGGTACCGACGTCCAACCTTCAGTACCTTGTTTACCCGTTTCTCACCAGCATCATATACCATAAGAACAAACATACTTACCACCTTGAGATAAACGGCCGGTATTCCGCATCTCCAAGAATATGCCGTTCAAGTTTGTATACTTCCATCTTGATCAAAGTACGGTAACTAACTTTCCGGTTTAAGCGCGGATGTGTTATGGTCTCCCTGAGTCGTTCCTCCCAAGTACGGAGAACAATACCCCGACCAGTATCGGTTAGGTACATAGCATTGCCCTCTTTGGCGAAATGCTTCGCCTCAATCATTTTCTTGTTAAGCAACGTGAAAATCAATCGGTCCACGAGGATCGGCTTGAAGATCTCAGCGATGTCTAGATTCAGCGAAAAGCGTCTGAAATTGGTTTCGTGTAGGTAACCAATCCTTGGATCAAGATGTGTTTGGTAAATCTGACCCAATGCTGTCACGTAGCACATGCTGTTGAGGAAACTAATTAGCGCGTTCATTCTGTTTTGGGGCGGACGGCGGCTACGGATTTCAAAGCTAAATGCTGGATCCTGAACCACACGATCAAACATTTTGTAGTAAGCGTTTCTTGCTTTGCCTTCAATGCCCATTAATGTGGTAATGCCGGTTGCCTCGGTTACATCCTTTTTTGCTAAATCGAGGCTGTCTTCGATTGCTTCAAGGCTACTGTCCTGTCTTCTACCATAATAACCAACTACCTTTTTCATGTTTTCTATGGCCCCATAGACAAATCTACTCGCAATCTTTAGCCTCAATTCCTCGTTTGTGTAGTGCTCGCATTGTTTTATGATAACTGCCCCTGAATTGTAATGTTCCCGGGGATAGTACGTACCCTGATAGTATCCATAATGATTGAAAAAGTGCAGAGCCAAATGATATTCCGTTGCAAACTCAAGAAACCGCTTGTTCAACGTGACGTCCCCAAAGATCATGATCTCATCGGCAGTCTCGACAGGCACAAATCTGCGGCCTTCATCGTTTTCAATAACAATAGTATTGTCTTTCCGCGCTAGCCGACCCGACGACAATATGTAGAGACTTTTTCCCACCCATCTCCCTCCTAGCTCCAACACCATTGAACATACGCACAGGATTTGCAGTAGCCTCGCTTCTCAAGCACAGGCGGGCTCGTTGCTTTAGATATGATCTGGATCTGATAATATGCTTCCTCAAGTTGGTTACGAAGCCGCTCATCTAGTATGACTTCTTCTGTCCTCCGTTCAGTAGGAAACTGCAGCAGACCTTTAGCGTTGAAACCTTCGTTTTCAAGTTCATAGAGATAGTGAGCCAATTGCAGCCTAGCAGCTTCAATTGATTTGCTACTCTTCTTCACTTCCGCAATAACCAAAGCCCCGTCCTGTTGGCGAACAATATCGAATCGGTTATCACCGAAGACAACACTATGCTTGTCCCGCCTATAAGTAGTCTGATCAATTATCCTCCCCATCAGAAGAAGATCATCATCCTGGTTAGGCTCTATCCCTCGTGTTATGAACCACACCTGACGCGGACAGATCATGTAATACCATACAACAGTACCTCCAATACGTGGATCCTCAGAATATAACATTTCCGACATCCTCTTCACCGAGATCCGGCGGTATGTATCCCGCCAATGGATGATAAATCGTGCCTAGAGCATCCTTTGAAATTAGCCAGTATTCGCCATTGAGAATGGCTCGAACGGGCGGTTCTGCACTGGTGGTACTAATCGTTGCGGCAATCTCTCTGCTTTTCAAAAGAGACTTAAAAGGAACTTCGATCATGTATTGCGAAGCTCTTCGCCACAACTGCCGTATTCGCTCTTGATTCTCAAATGTCCACTCGGTTGATTCTAGCTGTTTGAGTATCTGTATTAGTCCTTGATCAAGTTCCACAAACACCTGAACCTCACCGTAGTACTTGGTTTCGATAAGGGGAGGGATGCTTCCCCATTCACCATTGTTAATCAGCTCGAAGCAATCCTTCGGTCGCAGACCATCCATGATTACACGGTAGTACTCGTCAATCAAGACGGATACTTCCTGTTCGGTAAAGGCCTTATACTTTGATAGAACTTCCTTTGCACCGTTGGTTAAGATTTGGCTGTAGACAAAGGAATGAAAGGCACGACCCTGCGTATTAACAAGCTCGGCAACCAACACGCTACCCGGCGGTTTAGTATGATCAAAGTGTCGATTACATCTTCCGGCTGCCTGAATTATTGAATCCAGCGGACCAACATCTCGATAGACCCAGTCAAAACTAAGATCAACTCCCGCCTCCACTACCTGGGTAGCAACTAAGTAATGCTTGCGACCCCGCCTTTGTAATCCTTTCAAAGCTGTTAGGATACGGCGACGGTGTATGGGCGCCATGGAACGAGAAAGGAACAGCACCGATCCTTCTAGATGCCCGTCTTTTTTGGGGTTTTGAAGCAGGTCCCACAGTTCATAGGCAGACTTCTTCGTATTTAGCACCATCATACCCGAGCCCTCACAAAAGGGTAGGTGCTCTCGGAGTACTTGCGGTAGTTGCTGCAACTCGAATTTCTGATCGAGAAATTCGTATGTATGCCGTGATTTTGGAAATGGCTCGATACCTTGCGCGAGTTCCCGCCCTTGGCCGATGAGGGGCTGAGTAGCCGTCATAAGCAAGAAGGTGGTGCCCCAATGTTCTGCCAAATAAGCCATAGTCTTGCCAAAACCCTCCCAAAGTTCAGGACTAATACTCTGTGGCTCATCAAGAATCACAACAGCACCACTTAGTCGATGAAAGTTCATTGTCGCATTCGCACGTGCTTCAAACAATGCACGCCAGAAAGCTACTAGGGTTGTTACTACCACCGGCTCAGTCCAATACCGAAAGTAACTAGACATGCGACCCCATGGATTCTGTGAAAGCTCATTACTTTCCTCGTCAGCAGAGCCCACTCCACTGTGATCCTCTTGGACATGTGCTTGAAAGACCTCCCGTGCTACCTTAGCATTTTGCTCTACAATTGCGATAAAGGGAAGCGCATAGATGATCGAAGTTGCACCTGTTCTAGTCGCCATTTCTTTAGCAATTTGTAGACCGGTGACCGTCTTGCCAGCACCGGTGGGTAGCGTTAGCGTATAAACACCAGGAAGAATTTTGTCCGGAAGATTTCCCAGGCACATCTTACGTACTTTGGTGCGCCATATGTTCATTTCACCGTCTTTTGGGAAATTGGGTAAATGAAACTCAGGCAAATTGGAGAAAGCCACCTTCTGTACTCCGACTGCATCCATCCGATCTGCCGCGATAAACAGAGAGTAGAGTGCACGAAGTCTCAACCAGTCTTTGGCACTCACTTCCCAATCAAGGTTTAGGAAATCGACAAAGTCATACCAGCCCTCCTGGGTAAACTGCATAGGCCAGTTGGGAACCAGCTTTTTCATTTCGTTATTGATTACTTGGAAATCCTGTCGATCGCTTGTCCAGAAGTTTCTTACTTGGTTAACATCTTGAAGACCGCTATGATGGCGTCGTACGGCCTCAGCAGCAAGGATATCCTTTGTCATACTAAGTGTAAAATAGGAAGATGGCAAAGAATGATTGATACCCTGCGGAGCACCGTCTAAATATGCTTGAAACTTCGGGTGGACTTTACCAAGATCGTGTGTCCACCCGATGGCTTCAAGTGCTTTTTCGTCCACGTCGATTCCGTGGGCTTGTGCTAAGTGCTTAGCAGTCTCCGCTACATTTTGTAGGTGATCCGACAGGCGTTTTTTCTCATGGCTTTTTAGGTCACCAGGCAGGGAACCAGGCAACCACATCGTCCCCGCATCGTGTGACATCAAGAACACCTCTCTCTAGTAGATGCAACTTACGGTCCACCGCTGTCGGATACAAGACCGTAACACTCTCGACCAGCCCCCGTTCCTGGTCTAATTCAAAGGGAACAATCTCTCTAAATGCCCCACCCGAGCGAAGGGCATCTATTTTCACCCCCTCGTCCCACGGAAGAACCGTGTCTACTTCGAGAACGTCTTCTTGGGCCTCGCTCCAAGGATAGAAACCGATATACTGTAAATCGGCAATGGCATAGGCTGTGCCAAGACAAGGCGTGTATATGAAGGTCTCTGACTCGATAAAGCTTCTCAGTTTTTCTTCCAGCCCCCCCGAGACATAAACCCGGTATCGGGGCGAACCTACAAACTGATGCTTTACCTGGACCCGCGGATTTCTCTGCGGATTCTTCGTGTTCCACAGGTTCACCGAATGGTTCTTCCAACGGATTGGGGCGGCGATCCTAATAGCAATCCTGGTTCCTCTCATGTATGACCAATACTCTGCATTGGTGGCGTCTTGATCACTTCCATTTCCGAGACCAATAATTGCAGCAATCATTCCAGCAATAGCGGTAGGCGGCGGAAATGCAAAGGAAACTGCAGAAGTCGTCGTATAGGGCTTGCGGAACATAGCCACCGGCCCTGTGACTTCAAAGACCGTTGCCACCGGCTTCACCTCTTTTCGACGGCCAACCGATTACCAAGTTGGCTCAACCGTTCTAATCCAAGCAGTTTTAAATCTTTGGAGTGGACGATATCCACTAATTTTATAGCTTCGTCATGGTAAAGAATCGCGTCACTTAGCTCTGAAACATCAAGCTGTATATTCGCCAAGGATCTTAGGGCCAACTGTTCTTCTTCGGAAAGACATCGTCCTTCATCGTCGACTAACTTCACTCTATCATCCAGGGAACCGGTAATACCGTTAAAACCTTCGTTATACACAACCTGGAGGATTAACTGTGGTTCATGCCCTACCTTACTCCTTGTAATAAGGTTAACGGTGCCATCCCACATCCCATCAATAAGCAGATCCAAGTCCGCATCGGTGGCCCCGGTTACCTGGGAAGGGTATTGATTAGCTATGGCATAGGCCGCAATAACCGCAAAGGGAACAATGTATTCGTTACGGAAAGAACGCTGCTCACTACCTTCTCGTGAGACAAAAGCCGCTGTACCCTGAACTAACTCCACACGAGATCGATTTAGCGATCTGCCCCATTTAAACTGCACCGGCCCAGTCCAGGAAAAGCTTTCGCTACCTAATGCAAAAGTCGCCCCGAACAATCTTGCATCGATGCACTGCGAGAGTACTTCCTCCCCAGTCTGCCCATTGGTTTTCTTCTTTAGCTCCTCAAAACGAGTTTTTAGAGTCTTTGGTTCACCATCCACAAAAACGTTGAGCCCATCCCTGACCCACTGATCCCTAATCGTGCGTTTAATCCTGACATCAGAAACAAGTAATTGTCCGGCATCCTCATCATAGCGAGGGTGATTTGCATTTAGAGGATCACCATTGGGGTTAGCATCTTTTACGGTATAGACGAACAATAATTCTCTTCTGTTTTCGAAAGACATTTCGATTAACCTCCTTATTCATCGTCCTCATTGACTTCATTGGTATCCATCGCTACTTGTTCTTCGGCGACATCAATTTCGAATATTGCTGCGTAATATGGCCATGGATTCAAAAATGCAACCGAAAAAGCAAAGTTTCCATCAACACCTAACTCAGGAATCCCGCTTTTAAGCATCAAAGAACCGGCTTCCGCGGCAAGATGTTCCAGTCGTCCAGCTCCTTTAACCCGATACACTCGCGTTAACTCCGGAACCCTAGATAAGTGTTTCTTAAGGTCCCGTAACATCATTTTGCCGAAGTTCAGTTGTTTAAAAAGTGGTGCCTTGGCAATATCATCACCTTTACTAACTTGGCCCCTCGCGAGCATTCCTAAGGTGATTCCGGCAAGGAAAACCCCCTTTCCCTCATCTTTTTGTAGATACTGATCTGAAAATTGATCAAAGAAACTTAGGTTCATCAGTTACCGCCTCCCATTATATCTATCAAGAAAGTCAACTAACGCGCCAAGTTCTCGTACATTATTCGACGCATATTTCATCCATTTTGGATCGTTTACCAAACCTGGCATGCGGGATACAGCTAGAGTCTTCATCATCTTCGAGTCCACCCACTCATTATTCAAGAGCTTGCCGACTAAGGATATGGTATACTCTGTCATCACATTTTTATCCTGTTGTCGCTCGCCTGCAAAGGATCTAGTGGCTCTGAATAGAGTTCGGAATGCACCATCAAGTGTTCTTCTTCCGTCTTCCTTTATGCCGAAAACATCAGCTGTTTCCAACCACGTATCCTCAAGAAATCTTAGATAAGACGGGGGTACATCCTCAACCATAAGATGAATCCTCTCCTGAGCCTGATTAGACTCCCAAAATACAAAGTGAAAGACAAGTAATTCATCGCGCCGCGCAAGACTACTGAACACACTCTCTTTTCCCGCCACCCCCTCCGTTATAAAGCCAGTGGCCGCCCGAGCTGCTGCGTCCATTCGCTTGGTGCCGGTAATAAGCTCCGGGACAACATAAATATTAATTCCGCTAATCGTGCGGCGATCACAAAACTGCACATCCAGTTCCTCACGTCCTACCAGAAGAGCGGAATAGCAGTCTATGCACGCCGGGAACACCTTGGCCGCAGACCTGTCTTTTCCGCCGCTTCCCATTCCCGGTAGGTATCCGGGTTTATCAAATGTAGCAAATTTGAACACCGTATCAAGATTAACGCATGCGGCCGATGATGTTTGGCACAGGGCACACGGCGATGAGAAGGCATCATCAAAGACTTGTCTTTTAACCTTATCTCGAAAGTAACTCACAAAGGCTGGTATATCGCCGGGATACAAGAAACTATCTTGGTGGGATATGCCAAACATCAGCAGATATGAACGCTCCGTATCCGACCAGAGCTCTGCTAAGGTTTCCGACTGTTCGTGGAGGGCATTCATAAGCAAGTCAACAGATCCGGGGGCGAAGACCCCTTCCTTCTCGTAATTGTTTAGCGTTGTTTTCTGCAACCTTTCTAACCGTCCCTTTTCACCAAGCAACTCTCTTAGGCTGTTTCTCTTGGGTTTCCCCAAGCGATATATGGGAGAGTAACTCCACGTCACATTGTTTCCGGACGGTTCTTTGAAAAGCATACGACGTTTTTGCTCCTGCCGAGCAACAACGGATAGGCCATCAGCTAGATAATCAACTACTCTAAACCTATCAATGCCTTGTATGTCGAGGACTTCGGCAAATGGATCAGCCGTCCTTAACCAAACCTGAATCACTTGCTCTTTTTTGGTCTCTTGTTGGTCATTCCTGGATTTTTGCACAATCGGAATCATAGGCAACTGTGAAAATTTTACTGTGGAATCTTCTTCCATACCGGCTGTTTGCACTCGTCCAATATCTCTTACAGCATTCAGAAATCCCATGATAAAATGCCTCCTTATTCCCTCGATTTCAACACCTCAACACAACCCCAACCACTGCTATTCTTACTGCCAAAACCAGCGTTAACCCCTACTTGCAGCAATTCCCTGGGACCATGGACCCGGAAGGTGCCCCACCAACCCTTGGTTGGCATTTTTGTTTCCCTGCTGAAAACAGCAATCTGTCGTCTAGGCTTGTCCACAGGCTCCAGTACAACTCTCTGTTCCGAAATGGGCTGGGTAGGCCAGCAAATCGAGTGCTTCTTCCGTAGATTCTGATCGATTTGTTGCTGGAATTCTTGTTCTATCGGTTCATAGAAGACGGTATATGGTTTGCCGTCCTCTTTGCGCAGTGTCGAATAGCAGGTTATAGGAGAGAGCGCGCGGATCACTATGGCATCGTCAGTCACTTTCTGATCAATAACTTCCACGCCAGCACAGTATAATTCGTTGTTCCCCAGGCGAACTGAATCCTTCGTAAGGGCACCGGTAGCTGCATCTTGAAGAATATGTAGTAGTGGCGAAGAAATATGCAGGGTAAGGGGTGAACGAAGGACAACCATGTCTTTGATGATCTTAATCGGTTCTACTCCACTAAGCCAAGAAAAGGTGAATAGTTTGAAGGTCCGCTTCTCAAAGGGAAATCCTTCATTGTGTAAGAAGCACGCAAGCCGCTCGGAAAAGAGCTGGTACACAAAGGCCTGAAGAATATGTAGGTTAGCTCGGGGTAACCATACCAAACCACTAGGTTCATTTTGTAAGGTCAACTTGATTTGCATGTAAGCGACGCTCCTAAACATTTTGGGATACACAAGATAATTATGTGTAGTAGGTTCGACATCTTTCACTTAAATTCCTTGTTTTCCCAGTTTAATGTCTGATAAGCAGAACTATCCGGTATTATGTATAGGTTGATTTATCACCCAACAACCGGCGCAGTAGACAAAACGCTGAAACTACACGTATGCACGTCCGGCATTGTTTGCTATAATGTACTTGTCGGAAGGAACAAGGTGATGCCTTTGATGCTAATCAGTGCCTGCCTAGTGGGTATCAAATGCCGCTATGATGGTAAGAGCCAATGTAATAAGTTGGCGTGCAAACTAGTACAAGAAGGACGGGCTATACCCGTATGCCCAGAGCAGCTTGGGGGGCTTTCTACGCCACGTGTCCCTTGCGAGATCAAAGGAACTGACGGCAAAGCGGTGCTACAGGGTCTCGCAAAGGTTGTAAGTAAAGACGGTGAAGATGTGACCAATTCTTTTGTTTTGGGCGCCATGGAGACTCTCAAATTGGCAGACCTAACAGGGATAAAGCAGGCCATTCTTAAAGACAATAGCCCATCTTGTGGCTCTAGGATGATTCATGACGGGAGTTTCACGGGGAGTAAGAAACCGGGCATGGGTGTGACGGCCGCATTATTAGAAGGTAAAGGGATCCTGATCCTGACGGAACGCGATCTTTAAGGGGTGCAAACATTGGGTAAGATCAATTGGTCTAAGCTTGACTTGAAAAAAGTGGGAATCCCCTTACTTATTGTGATGGGACTCATCATCACTTTGTATTTGCTTGCTCGACTACTTAGTGCAGTAACAACTGAGATACTACCCTCGATAATCGTGTTGCTCCGTTATGTTCTGATCAGTTTGATCCCATTTATTGTAGCTTTGATCTTGGCAGAACTGTTAGATCCAGTGGTTGGTTTTTTACAAAGCAGACTGAAGTTTCCCCGTTCCTTGGCTGTTTTACTCACTTTAGGCACCGTTATAGTAGTCTTCGGTTATATCCTGGTGATGATGTTTAGCAAGGTGATGACCGAACTGTGGGAACTTGCCAATCTACTGCCCCAATACCGGGTGGAGATCAGCGACTCCATCAATAATCTGCTGATTCAATACGAGGAATTTAGTAGCAACCTGCCAAAACCAGTCAGCGCCAAGATCCAGGAGACTATCGAGACCTTTGGCAAGTCTTTGGAGGGTACAGCCATACAGCTGGTAAATAGCATCCTCAATGCCCTTTCGGGGTTACCTTCCTCTATGTTTGTGATCGTGGTCATCTTCCTGGGAACATATATCATCAGCCGAGATAAGAATACCATTATTAATGCCATGACTCAGCTTACCCCGCGAAAATGGCGTGAACCATTGAACCTTTTGAGGGATCGGATCACAATTGATATCATCGGGTTAATCAAATCACAGCTCTTTTTCGTAGCTATTACAGTGGCGATAGCTTCCTTTGGGTATTTCTTGATCGGCAGCCGCTATTGGTTGTTACTAGCTTTAGCCACCGGGATTTTGGACATCATTCCAGTAATTGGCCCAGGCTTTCTCATGCTACCGTGGGCTTTGTTCTCCTTCCTGCTCGGGCATCCGAAGGTCTCTGTTGGCCTAGTTGTGCTGTATCTAACAATCCTCATTGTTCGACAGGTAATCCAGCCCTATGTAATGGGAGACACCATCGGTGTCCATCCGCTAGCCATGTTGATCTCCATGTACGCCGGGATCGTGTTTTTTGGTCCCTGGGGTCTTCTTATTGGACCCGTTCTGGTGATTGTGATTAAGGCCATTGTTAGAACCTATGTAGCTTTACGAAAGGGCGAGGCCTGAGGAATCACACAAACAAGTTGGTCCACCAGAAGATCAGTGTATCTCCCCAGAGGAAGACAATCCATCCTGCCACCGCGATAAACGGGCCAAAGGGTACACGGGTTGTTAGTGCCTGCTTTCCCCTCCGGACAAATAAGTGTATGTTGCTTATGAGACCGAATACGGCAGCTAGGAATAGTACTAGGAGGGCTTGGCCCGGTCCCGTGATGATACCTATATACCCTAATAGTTTAGCATCACCCATACCAATGGACTTTGGGTAGATGAGGCGAATAAACAGGATTGTACCAAACCCAACAAGCCCCCCTAAAAGGGCAGGGGGTAGCATGTCAAGCTGCTTAAGCCCGTAATAGGCCAACCCAAAGGCTGCCCCCCCATAGGTTACTTTGTTGGGAATCAGCCCCGTCTCTTTGTCAATGATCCCTGCTAATAGCAATAGAAGACCATTGACGCTAAACCACAGAAAAGAGGCGACTTCTCTAGTCATCCACCACGAGACTGGTAACCACACTCCCGCCAGTAATTCGACAATCAGATATCTAGTGGGAATGGCCCCGTGACAGTATCTACAGCGCCCTCGCAAACATAGATAGCTTAATACGGGCACAAGATCCAAGGCACCCAATCGGTGTTTACATCTAGGACATGCCGAGGGAGGAAATACCATGGAGATCCGTCGGGGTAATCGGTAAATACAAGCATTCAGGAAACTACCGATAACGCCGCCCGTGGCAAAAAGCAATAGATACAACATATCGACTAAAACTCCACTCCCACATTAAAGCCTACCCCGGTACCCTCAGTCTTACCTGGGATAGCTGGAATTTTGGGTTCGTTGCGTAGGCAATAGGACCAGTATCCTTCAAGAATAAAGCCTTCAGAGCGAAAGCGCAGCCCCGAACTTGTGTAGACTGAATAACCAGTTTCCTGTCCAGCGGTCAAATAGTATAAGCCCAGTTCCGCCCAAGCGGGTTCGTACATACGTCGTACTCCGGCACCAATACCCCAGCTTAGATCACCCACGCAACCAAGAAAGGAATAGACCCAAGGATTAGTCCGTCTTTCCAGCCTAAAATCAAGATTGCTTTTTGACAGACTTCCCAGATCAAGCAGCAGGGCAGTCTTATCTGGCTCAGCTGGTTGCAGTAGGGGAATTGCTATTTCCCCCTCGGGCACCACATCGAGCTTATCGTCGGTAACGATGTGGGGTACTAGGAATATTAGCATCTCCATTTGCTTGGACTTGCTTGATTTAGTCTGAAACAATCCACCAAGCAAAGGCAACTGGGATAGGATCGGAAGTCCAACATCATCCTGGGACTGTTCATCTTTTATCAACCCACCGATCATGAGGGGTTGTCCATCCTTGACCCGTACCTGGGTCTGTGCTTCTCTAGTACGGGTTTGGGGATAGCCTTGGGTAGTTGAGCCGGTCATACTGCTCACCTGGGTATCGACTTGAAGCGTAATGGTACCTTCACTACTGATCCGCGGAGTGATCTCGAGCAAAACACCGGATTCGAAGTAGTCAATGGTCTCTCTGACTGTATCTCCCACTTCGGTTTTCAATATGATCGGTATCCGATCCCCGATGAAAATTCGGGCCTTTTCCCCATCTATGGCGGCAATCTTAGGATGAGCAAGGAGGCGAGAATCACCTTGGGATAAGAGGGCGTCTAGGGCCACCTCCAGGTTGGGCCAATCGATATTTAGGGCAAAGGGCTTACCCCCATTGCTAGCTTCTATATTCGGTAGAGTCCAACTAAGGCCTAACTTAGCAATATCCTCCCTGGTTACTTCCTGAATCCGAGCCTCCACAAGGACCTGGTATCTGGGTTGGTCCAGTTCAGCCAGTACATTGGCGACAAGATCAACTAGGGAGGCTTGTCCCTTTAAAACGATGACCCGTTCCCCAAGGGTCTCCACAGCGATCTCCTCTCCGTAAATACTCATCACCACCTGGCGGGCCTTGTCAGCACTAATTTCGTTTAGCGAAATCACTCGATGGCTGGCAGGGTCCTGTTGCACCGGCCTAACCACCAAGACGTGATCCTCTAGGGTATAGGCAAATTGGAAGAACTCAGCTAGAAGCTCAAGGGCCTTCTGTGGTGGAATCGATGACAGATCGGTGGTGAGGCTACCCTCAATCTGCCCAACCAAAAACAGGGTCCACCCTGCTTTATCCGCAATGGCCTTTAGTGTTTGTTCCACCGAAGCATTATTTAGACTAGGTTGGGGTTGTCCTTGACCAAGTTCCGCCATGAGCTTATTTAAGATTGCCATTTGCTCCGCGGACGCATACACAATGATATGTCCTTGGATTTCCTCAACCTCTAGGGAACCTATTATCAGGCTGGCTAAGTTCTTAGCATCTGGCAAGGAGATGTATTGGGGAGTCAATACATGGTACTCCTTGGATACAAACTGCTCCGCAAGCCTCTCTGGACTTGCGATCACCAGAGTCTCCCCCACGATAGTGTACTGATACCCGGTGGTGCGAGCCACCAAATCAATGGCATCTAGTACTTCAATATTGGATAATTCCACCGTGACCGTTCCAGTAACACTTCGGTCGGTAATCACATTGAGCTTGCCGATACTAGCTAAGCTCTTGAATACCTGGAGCAAATCAGCATCTTGGAAGGAGAAGTTCACCAATGCATCCTGCGCCAAGGTCAGCGGAGCCAACAATACAAGAATTAAAGACCAAAGTAATCCATAAGTGAGAGGTTTTCGGGTCATTGGAAACTACTCCCCCATACACCATAACGGAGGCAATTCTGTCCGTTACAGATCTCAACGTAGTTGCTAGTTACTTCGGTCACTTCATAGGTACCTAGTCTAATCCCCTGCCATAACAGTGTGTTTTTCCCGGCTACGTTTGCAATGGCTATATTTTGACTCGTTGATTCCACTATACCGTTAATGATAAGTTGGGGTCTGTCATATTGACCAATGAATTGTCCAAGCCGTTCGATTTCATTTTCTGGACCACGCACCAACAACACGTTAAGTTCATCATTAAAGACTGCAGCAAGCCGGGGAGCCAAGACTTCCATGAAGGGTTTGAACTGGCTTGCCTTCATGAAACTCATCTGGAAAATCTTGATGGCTTCGGCGGTAGTCACCGGACTGCCCGTGTCCTTCGGATAGACAAAAAGTATCTCTCCTTCAATCCGGTAATCTAGTCCCATTTTTTGGGCAACTAGGGCAATTCCATCTACTGGTTCACGGCCCGTCAGATACATGGTGACTTTGGCGTCCACAGAAGGATCCATAATAAGGCTCAAACCAGCCTCTTTGGCCAAGGTCTGAAACACCTTAAAGATAGGCTCATCTTCCCATTCATACTCCAGGGTACGGGGTTGGTCAATTCTCTGTAAGATTTCCTCTATTGACAGTAGCACTGGCTGCTCAGCCTTAAGGATTAAGCTGTTACCAATATAGTCAGGAAAGACCTGGACATTGATGCCAAGGCTCTTAAATGCCTCTATTGCCATATCGGGCTGGATATGTGTTAACGGCAGATTCATCAACTTCTCGACGGCAAAGTCGCTTTCTATCCTGCTAGGCGTGGCTACAACCAATGTGTTATATACCATGCGGTATGCTAGTCCCTTGGTACGGGCGATGAGATCCACGGCCTCCATCACCTCGAGTTCCTTTAGGGAAAGGGAAACGGTGCCATGTACTGATTCATCGGCGATTATGTTAAACCCTCCGATCTCGCCTAAGGCCTGAAATACGTCGAGGAGATCGGCTGATTCAAACTTCATATTTAGTGACGTAGCTCCCCAAGCAATCGATGAAACGAAGATTACAAAAGCAACAGATAAAATACATGTTCTCTTTTTCATAGGCAAACTCCCCTTTCAAGTAATCATATGTATGAAAAGCCAGCAAAGACCTGTGTCAAGACATCTCCACAAAACTCACTTAGTACTGTTGCCTCGAATAAAGACAAAGGGGCCTTTTTCAGATAGACCCAATGCAACGTAATCTGGGCCGATCATCTGAACTATTAGGTCATGGAAATCCTGTCCCTTGGTAATAAGCTGGGTCTTCCCATTCACGTCTACTAAAGCATATTTCTTGTTTTCGTCCATAATGACTCCCACAAGCCGGATTTTTCCATCTACTAACCGTTCTTCAACCTTTCCTAAAGATAGCTTTAGTGCAAGCTGTTCATCCGGCGCAAAGATATCTCGCATATACAGTTCCAATGGCTTCTCCGCTGGAAAGCGCCAATCTAAATCCTTGTTTGGAATTGAATAAAGATAAACATTAAGCCTGGTTTTTACTTCACCGGGATTGTCATACACCCCAAGATATCCGGATGTAACTCGCACACTTGGAAATAATGTAAATAGATCGTGAGCTATCCTCACCGCTGTCTCAAAATCCGATGTATAGTCTAGGGTAATCTGGGTTCGTGTATAATAGTTCAGGCGCTCCAGATTACTATGACGGACATCAGTAAGGACAGCATCACTATTTTTGAGCCAGTACTTCAGCCAGCTGAGTAAAGCAGGGACCTCCTCATCCTTTGGAAACATGACTGCTAAATCAGCTACCTTGGCTTCTAATTCCTTCACCTCTTCTTTTAGTTCTCCAACCTGTCGTCCAACCGTCATCTTAACCGCCAAAAACTGCTCCTCTTGTTTGACCCTTAACTCTAGATCCCGCAACTCCCTCCTTTGGGAGACTGCCTTAACAGCTCCGAGAGACAAGAGTCCAATGCACAATATGAGGGCAATTATCCACCCATTGCGTCCTACGAATGGTACATACGAATCTGTCTTTTGTAACCCAACCCGACCTCTCAAAGCAGTTAACCTCCATATCCCAAATCGTATCGGAACTGGTAAAAAGTCTGCCCGCCCACAGTATACTCCTCTATTTCCTTCAAATTCACCTGGAAACCTGTAAATGCTGCACCTAGACTTTGCCCAAAGGACATGGCACTTTCAAAATTAGAGGATATACCTTCAATAAGTAATCGTTCTGGGACAAACGATACGTTTTGAATCCAGATACCCACAGGTCTCACCTGCGATACCTGATGAAGTATGTGTTCCATTTCTGTAGGATCTATGGTTTGTTCACTAGATAATAGCCCACTTAGAGTGGCTATCGTATTTTGTAGTTCTTCCCGTTGGTCACGCAAGCTGCTTAGTTCCTGATTGCTTGAATCTAACTGACGGGACTGACTCATAGCCGTATCTAGCCTTGATTTCATGGTCCCGATGTTCTTACCAATTAATAGATTATATGCCCCCATCCATATGACTAAGGGAAGGGAAACAAAAACAAGGATCTTGATCCAGTTAACCTTTGGTCGACGGGAGACTCGTTCATAGTCTGGAAGCAAATTATTCGAAAACGTCATCTTTCCTTCAACCCCCGATAGGCCAATGCAAAGGCAGGTACTAGCATCGGGCCCCACTCTTCAACTAGAACTGGTTTATCTATGGAAAGCTCAGCATAGGGATCAAGGATTCTTACTGGCAGATGTAGTGCATCCTCTAATAGAGCTGCCATGTGAGGAAAGAGGGCCCCTCCGCCACAAATGAAAACTTCCTCCGCCACATCACCGATGGAATTAAGTCTTTGTTGAATACGTTCATATTCCAGACTTTGCATAATACCGGTAACCATTTGGGAGGTCGTTTTTTTCATTTCCTCGCCATAAACCCCTTGATAATCCAATCCGTCATTGGATAACGTATGCCTGGCTTGCTCCTGGGAAAGACCCTCATCCTTTGCTAGAGCGTCAACTAGGTTCTCACAACCTACAGGGATTAGGCGCCCTAATCGATGCCCATTGGCATTGCGAATTAAGATCTGGATGGACCGCGCACCCAAAATAATATGGCACAAAGGGGTAGTCCTTGGGAATATGTGGGGTAGGGATAGCAAACCCATATCGATGATTTCCAATGATAGACCAGCACCCTTACATACATCGATATACCCATAAATCTGTGATTTACTTGCAGATACCACTAGTATTCTGGCCAGCTCCCCTGATTTGCCCTTGGTAAGGAGATGAAAATCGAAGAAGATATCTTCAAGGGGAGTGCTCTCATAGATAATTAACTCCTTTAATTCCCAAGCGATCGCCTGCTTCAACTCATTTCTGACCATTACCGGTAACTCGAGTTGGCGTAGATCCAGCCCGGCACCACTTATGGCTATGCACACACAGTCCCGCTTTGCCCTGTTTTTCTCAAAAAGCTCCGCAATCGCTCCTTCCAAAGTCTGTGGATCAACAACCACACCGGCTTCCAGGCAACCTGGGGGTGTCGATTGCACATCACAGCAAACTACCTCTATCGGTCCACGCCGTTTTTTCTGCAATTGGACTAGTTTCAGATATGAATGACCGATATCCAAACCCACTGCTGTTCGCAGCATATTCATAATGCCTCCTAGGAGATTGCTGATGTAATCTGAAACATGGGTAAGACAATGGACATCGCGATAATCGCTACCACCACCGCCATCACTGCCAACATAATCGGTTCAATCATGGCCGAGATATTGGTGGCCATATGCTCTAACTCCTCTTCGTAAAACTCGGCAACATGTCCTAAAACCTCACCAAGGGAGCCACTCTCCTCACCTATCTCGATCATTTGTTTCAGCAGGGGGGGAAAAGTGGTAGCCTGGCGCAAGGGAATCGCAATGCCCTGTCCCCTTTCTACTCCTTGCTTAGCCCTTCTCACATCTTGGGCAACTGCCTCATTCTCGATTACCTTAAGGCTCGCTTCTAGGGAACTAACCATTGGAACACCACTGTTAATCATTAGTCCAAGGGTCCTACAAAAACGACTGAAAATCATCCGGGACAGCATAGACCCGATAATAGGGACCCGCAAAAGCCAACCGTGTAGCTTTAGCTTGCCCTTGGGAGTTCTGGAGTACTGTCTGATTGCAAGCACTAAGCCGGCCAAACCAGCTAGGAGAGCGAACCACCACCTCATCAGCCAATCCCGCAGATCCAGGATAAATTGGGTCAATGCCGGTAAGGAAACTCCGAACCCGGCATAAATCGAGGCAAACCTTGGTAGAACCACAAAAAGCACAATAAAGATCATCACCACTGCAAAAATAGAGACCACTGTGGGATACATCAATGCCTGCTGAAGCTGGTTGCGCATTTTGTTCTGGCTTTCAAAATATCGGGACATGTTTTCTAGTACTTCATCTAAAGTCCCTGCCACCTCCCCGGTTTCGATCATATTCACGAAAATCGGAGGAAAAATCCGCTCATCACGAAAGGCATCAGCCAAACTCGAGCCACCACTTACCGCCCGCCGGGCCCGGGTTAAGGTCTCTTTAAGTTCCTTTTCCATGGACTGACTAGCAAGAAGATCTAAGGTGTTCACCATGGGTACCCCTGTCCTAACCAAAACGGCAAACTGTCGACAAAACAAGGACAAGGCCTTTATCTTTAGCCTTCTAGGTCCACCCAATTCCCTGTGCAGAAAGGATTTTTTTATCGGCTCTTCTTTCAATTCTATTATGTAGTTTCCCTCTGTTTTAAGGGATTTGGCCGCCGTAATGCGATCTTCAGCCTCGATAGTACCAATGGAGATCTGACCATGGATGTTGCGTACTTTATAGTTAAAGGACCTAGGCATCGAGTCGCTCACCTAACTCAATGATCTCTTCAGGAGCAATCACTCCACGATCCAACAGATTTTTGAGATCACTACGCATAGTATGCATGCCGAAACGAGCACTTGTCTCAATGATTCCTTCTAACTGATGGGTCTTTCCCTCCCTAATTAGATTCCTGACCGCTGGGGTTCCAATCATAACCTCTGTGGCTAACACTCGTCCTTGTCCGTCCCTACGGGGTAAGAGTCGTTGAGAAATAACTGCTTCTATTGATGATGCCAGTTGCACCCGAATCTGCTGCTGTCCATGGGGCGGAAAGGCATCGACAATTCGATCGATGGTTTGAACACTACTGCGGGTATGTAGGGTTGAGAGCACCAAATGACCTGTTTCGGCCGCTTGCACAGCAATGGCCATGGTCTCAGCATCCCGCATCTCCCCGACTAAAATTACGTCAGGATCACTGCGGAGGGCGGAACGAAGTCCATCCGCAAAGGAACGAGTATCGCTACCCACCTCCCGTTGGTTAATCACACACCTACCATGGGTATGTAAGAACTCGATAGGGTCTTCTAAGGTCAAGACCACACCCCGTCGTTGGTGATTAATTTCATCGATCATTGCCGCTAAAGTAGTGGATTTACCGCTACCCGCGGGACCAGTCACCAGAATCAAGCCATCCTTTTTGCTACATAGTTCCCTAACCACACTGGGCAGCCCGAGCTGGTCCAAGGGAATTACCTGAGGAGGAATCACCCGGATCGCTATGGCCACTGAATTCCGTTGTCGATAGACGTTAACGCGAAAACGACCCAACTCAGGGATCCCGTAGGAGAGGTCCATCTCCCCTTTATTTTCAAAGCGTTCTTTCTGCTCCTTGGTAAGAACCTGCTCGGCAATTGCCAACGTATGACAGGCTGCCATGATTGGTTCATCATTCATCGTATGTAATCTTCCATTAACCCGTATACAAGGGGGCAACCCTACAGTCAAATGTAGGTCCGAAGCACCAGCTTGGACAGCTTTATATAGTAATCTGTTGATCATGTTCACTTAGATTTCCTCCGCAAACTCAAGCTCACTATCTAAGGAATAGATGGCACGGGCAGCCTCCAAGACAGTGGTATCTCCCTTTAGTATTCGTTCTATGGCATTTTCCTTGATGGTCTTCATGCCCTGGGCCTTCGCCAATTCCCACACCACTGCTTCATCTAGACCACTTTTGATCTGTTGACGGATCTCTTTGGTCATGATTAAGACTTCCTCCAGGGGTATTCGACCAGAAAACCCCGTACCATTACAGGCGGGACAGCCCACAGCACGATACACAGAAGCAGCGTCAACACCAAGGAAGAGCTTTTCTGCCGGTTCTAATTGTTCAACCCTCTTCTTACATCGATTACAAAGCTTGCGCACCAACCGCTGCGATACTACGCCGATTAAGGTAGCAGAAAGAAGATATGGTTCTATACCCAGGTCAAGAAGACGTACAACAGTTTGGGCTGCATCGTTTGTATGTAACGTAGATAAGACTAAGTGGCCGGTTAACGATGCCCGGACCGCGACACTGGCGGTTTCCCCATCACGAATCTCTCCTACCATCACAATATCCGGATCTTGTCTTAGCACAGCTCTTAACCCTTCGGCAAAAACAATACCACCCCTTCTTTGTACCTGTACCTGGGAGATTCCTGCCATCCGATGTTCAACAGGATCCTCTACCGTAACAATATTTACATCCGGTACATTCAAGCGGCGAATAAAGGAATATAAAGTTGTCGTCTTCCCGCTTCCTGTAGGCCCGGTAACTAGAATTAGTCCCTGGGATTGACGCAACATTTGATTAATCTTGTGGGTGGACTCCTCCAGAAAGCCAATTTGCTCCAGTGCAACTGCAGCAAGATTACGATTCGGCAAACGTAGTACTACCTTTTCCCCATTTACCGTAGGCAAGGTAGATAAACGAATATCGATTTTCCTACCCTCAATAACCGCCCGCAGTCTCCCGTCCTGGGGACGCCGCCTGTTTGTAATATCTAAATTGGCCATGACCTTAAGTCTAGAGACAAGATCCGGATGTAGTCGTTTGGGTATGGTCATCACATTGTGTAGCACACCATCAATACGGAAACGAACCACTACTTCCGACTCCTCCGGTTGGAGATGGACATCACTAGCATTGCTACTTGCCGCTTGGTAGATAATTAGGTTGACCATTTTGACACCGGGAACATCGCCCACTTCCCCATCGGACATATCCTCGGCCAATAATAGGTCACCACCCTCATCTTCGCATAGTTCCCCAATGACTTGATCCGCAGAGCATTGTAGATCTATGCGACGTTGATAGACGGAAATAATATCTGAGGGGGTACTCAGTCGGGGTTTTACCTCTAAACCGGTAAGCCTTCTAACATCATCTAAAACTTGTACATCAAAGGGATCCGCCATCGCTAAGTACAACGAACGACCTTCTATCTTAATTGGTAGCACCTTATACCTTTTGATAAACTGCTCTGGCAACAGGGACAACAAGCTAGGATCAAGGGGTTCTTCATGTAAATTTGCTATGGGCAAACCGCTTTGCCGAGATAATTCTAAGGCAAGCTGTTCTTCCGCAAGGCAGCCGAGTTCCACTAAGGCCTCTCCCAATCGTTTACCGCTATCTCGTTGTTTTTGAAGAGCCTGTTTGAGCTGGTCCTTAGTCACTAGTTTTTGCTCAAGCAGTAAGTCACCTAATCTTTGTGAAGACCGCATAAAGACACCCCAAATAAAAAAAATAAACCGACCGAAATAATACCTTCGGCCGGTTTCACTACTAGCTCCCCCAGGTTAAATCAGTGACCAAATAATACCACAGGTTCATAGCTCCGAAGTACCAAATGCATCCAGAAAGATCCATAGCCTAATCCTGTTCCCTTATCTATAGGGCCCCCTATCATAGATAGGCGAATTATTACGTAGTACACTAATGTTTTCGACGTTTGGGTTGACTTTCCTTTAGCATAAGGTTACTTTATTAATCTAATTCCACCCGCCACGATTCTGCATCCATCTCAAATCGAGAACGGACCTGTTCTCTTTTTCTCCGCCGTTGTTCAATTTCTTCCCATGCCTCTTCGAGGTTTTCCGGTGGCACAATCTCTTCAAAGATATTCTCAGCTGCTTTCAGGATTTCCTTCTGGAGCAACCCCCGGGTTGGATCGGTCAGAATATCTGTCAAGATTGGGTATACAACGTCCTTACCACACACTTTTAACAAGCGGAGAGCTGCAATACGCGCCGCAGCGACTTGATCTCCATTTGCCATGTTCTGCACCCGTTGGACGATATCTGACTCTAAATTGGGCATCAAGCATAGAAAATACAGAGCAATCTCCCTGATTACTGGATTATCATCCTGTAAGAACAATGTGAGAAGTTTGAGCAAGGGTTCTCGCTTAGCCTTTGTAATCACTTGAGCTACTTCTTCACTGCTCGCAGATGCCGGATCAAAATCGATCAACCCATGGTTAGCAAAGTTGAGGAGGACTGTGGCTGCTTCCGTACGGGTATGATGATCGACTAGCACCAACCGTACCAGGTCCCCAACGGTTCTCCTCGAACGTAGGTGTAGACTCGCCTTTACTCCCAAGACCCGCATTTTTGCATCGGCATCCCGCATCCAGCCGGTAACCAAGGGTACTGAGTCTTCGTTTAATGTCTCTAGAATGGCTCTTCGCGCCATATGACTCAACCGTTCGGCACCTTTATCTTCCGCTTGGAGATAAAACTTAAGCAATCTTGGCAATAGCGGCTCATACTTTAAGCGGCGGCAAAGATGCAGCGCAAAAACTTGGAGGCTCTCATCCGGCTGCTTTAACGCATGTAAGATTGGCTCTTTGAGCACCTCGGGCGGAAACTGACGAATATGGGCGATCAGTTCACGGGCAAGGACGGTATGATCCGTAAAGGATACAATTCGGAAAAAGGCTGTGAGAGCCTTTGGGTCCTGTACTCCCCGCAGTGCTGCCCGGGTCGTTTTTCTATCCTGCGCCATACTCCACTTTAGATGCTTTTCGATGGCACGAAGTGATCCCACCGCATTGCGTCTGCGTATTAGGATGACTTCGTAAAAATGGGATCGAATCTCGATGGTTTGGTCAGCCAACAGCCGCAGAAATATCTTCAGGTTACCCGGGAAAAGAGCAGTGTCTTCCAGTTGGGCCAAACAGTTGCGATAGACTTCTGTATCTTCACCCCACTCCATCTGCAATGTATTAAATAGGTCAATAATCCGACCTTCTACTTCATCCCTATTAAGCTCCACAGTCTTAACTCCTTTCATAATAGGATACACGTATGCCCGACCGGGTCTAAAAAGCGCGCCTTTCCCAAACGCTATTCCAAGATCAGCAATATATAAAAAAGCAGCCGGCTTCAAGTACAGAAACCGGCTGCTTGGTATTCGGATAGTTGCTATCCACCGGTTCTCGCTTGAGTAATTACTTCAATAAACTGCTGAGCCCGTTCGGTAATCACTTGGTAATTGCCTGATTCTATTGCCTTCTTATCTAATAACGAACCGCCTACTCCTACCGCCGCTGCGCCGGCTTTGATAAACTCTGATGCATTCTCTAAGGTAATCCCGCCAGTGGGTACCATTGGTATCTGAGGCAGCGGCCCTTTTACAGATTTAATATACTCGGGTCCTAGAGTATCAGCTGGAAATACCTTTACAATCAGTGCACCAGCTTTGTAGGCTGCAAGCATCTCCGTAGGTGTCATAACCCCCGGAATCACCAACTTATCATAGGTATTTGCTACCTCGATCACTTCTAGATCCAATGTAGGAGTAAATATAAAATCCGCACCAGCCATAATGGCATTCCGAGCTGTCTGGGCATCAAGCACTGTGCCAACGCCGATTACAGCTCCACTATCGTTACTGTTCCGCAATTGTTCAACCATGTGCAAAATACCCGGACTATCTGCCGTAATCTCTAATACCTTCACTCCGGCTGTTGTTAGTGCATGGGCTACTTGGGAAACCCGTTCTACACACATCCCACGCATAACAGCTATAACTCCACTTTCTAGTATTTGGTTCATCTGCGCAAATCTATTCATCGTTTGAAAACCCACAGCTCCTTCATTGTTGGCTCTCAGTTTATGATAACAATTTATGGGTATAAGCGCAATATCTGTCTCTTTTTGGGTGCAAAAACACCATGGATGGATACACTACATACACAGTTTGGCAATCAATGCTATTACGGCGGAAGGCAAAAAAAGCCTAGGCTGTGGCTACAAGTAGATTATATCACAACATATCTTACTGTTCAAATTCAGCTTGTCCTCGTATTTACTCTAAAGCCGCAAAGACCCCGGGGATGGAGATCACACTTAGCTTGCCAAGGGGCCAGTATCGCCAAATAGCCCTACCAATAATAAGATCGCGGGGTACAAATCCTACATCTTTTGAACGACTATCTTTGCTATTGTTTCGATTATCTCCTAGTACAAAAAAAGAATCCTCGGGAACTTCCACCGGGTCAAGCTCATCCCACATTTGTTGATTTATGTATGGCTCATCAACAGGATTGCCATTAAGCAACAGCTTGCCATGTTTAATCGCGACAACATCGCCGGGTAATGCCACCACTCTTTTAATAAAGTAGTGTTTGGGGGAAGCAGGGTATTTGAAAACTACAATTTCTCCCCTTTTTGGTGGGCGGAACCGGTAAGTGACTTTATCAATAAGTAATCTTTCGCCATCAGTCAAAGTAGGCAACATGGAAGGACCATCAATTGTAAATGCCCGAGCAATAAAGGTCATGAAAAAAAAGGCCAAAATACTGGCTAAAACAAGGATTTCTACTGCTTCTTGTAGGGTAGACTTCTCTTCACTAGGCTTTCGCCAAGCTGCATATATCTTTTTCATCCTAAGGCGCCACCTTAATTGCCAAGTTATGAAAAACATAATACAATGTGGTCTATAGTGTATTCTAGTTTCAACAACAGATTCCTGCTTTTGTAGTTTTTGCAAAAAGTGTTGGAGGTACTGTGATGCTTGAGATCTTGTTTTTAGGAACAGGTACTTCCCATGGGATACCGGTCATTGGCTGTAACTGCGGCGTCTGTCAATCCTCGGATCCAAAAAACAAACGAAACCGCTCTTCTATTTTGCTTACCCAAGGCGATACCAATATTCTCATCGATACTGCGACGGAACTACGTCTTCAGGCCTTAAGGTTTAATATCACTAGCGTTGATGCGGTGCTTTATACCCATTTCCATGCAGATCATGTCTTTGGCTTTGATGATTTGCGCAGGTTCAACAATAATGGTAGTAAGCCCATTCCCGTTTACGGCAATGCAGAGACAATAGAGGAATTACGCCAATGTTTTGCTTATGTGTTTCGCAAAACCCAAGAGGGAAGTAAAAAACCATTGGTAACCCCTCAGATTATTCAACCCGTACCCACAGTTATTCACGGTTTAACTTTTCAACCCATCCCAATCTATCACGGACAATTGGGTATTTACGGTTACCGGTTTGGAAATGTAGCCTACATTACCGACTGTAGCAAAATCCCCGAACAAAGCGAAAAGCTATTGAAGGATCTAGATATTCTCATCCTCGGAGTTTTGAGGTACCGCCCTCATCCAACCCACTTCAACCTCAACCAAGCATTAAAAGTAATTGCTAAATTAAAACCCAACCGCACATATTTTACCCACATATGTCATGACTTTGATCACGAACAAGTACAAAGGGAACTGCCGCCCAACTGCTACCTTGGGTATGACGGTTTACGGCTAGAGACTTCCTAACTGTATCTGGCAATAACCTCCAAACAGATTCAATTGACATCCCCTCGAAAGGTTACTATACTTATTTATAAGAACATATGTTTGCCAAACATGCTTTCGGGGTGGGAAGATATGAGATTAATTGCCTATGTTCAAGGAACAAACGGTAGATTAAATACTAAAGCATGGGATGTTTTCTGTTCCTTTACCCCACAGATTGAACTTGTCACGGATGCTGCAGCGTTTATAGATCTGTCGGGGTGCGGGTCATTGCCTTCTCTTTTGAGACAAATCGATCAGAATATCTATGGAGAGCATTCTATCGGAATTGCCACTACTAAATTGCTGGCTAAGGCTGCTGTTCTTGCTCCTAAAGCCATTATTCCCTTTTCTGTTAACTTAACAAAAGTGTTACGACTTCACAAACTAAAACCATGCGCTCATTTGTTCGCCAATAAAGAACAAGTGTTTTTAGCTAATTTGCCGATTGAATATTTAAACCTCGGACCCTCTTTGCAGGAGCAGTTAAATAAATTGGGGTTATTTCGCGTTGCAGATGTTTTAAGTATTACACAACAACAATTGATTTATCGGTTAGGCACCGACGGCACCTTGGTTTACCAAAGTGCCCGGGGAATTGATCACAGCAAGGTAGAACCAAATTATCCTCCTTGCAGTATCGTGATTGAAAAGTCATTAGATCATGTTTTTAATCAAGGGGCCTTATCTATGGTATTAATGGATTGCTGCACTTCCCTGTCCAATGAATTAAGGCAGACAGGAAAGGCCGCTACTCTTTGCCGACTAGCACTGACAACAGATGATGGTCAAAAGCTAGCAACGGAACGTAAACTTTCTTCGCCAAGCAATGAGCTGTTAAAACTTTGGTTTTTGGCCCAGTCTATGCTAAATACTTTAACCATATCTACACCTCTTACTTCTCTCAAACTAACGGCAATAGAACCAGTTCCAGTATCTTTACAGCAGTTAAGTTTGTTCGAAAGACCAACAACAATATGCCAGGGTTTGAATAAAATCCTGTCCAATCTTCGCTACAGGTTTGCCGACACCAAAACCTACCTAGCTTCTCAAATACAGCTGGATCGTTACGAACAGATGTTGTCTTTTTATCGTCATGAGTAAAATACTAAAGCAAGAGATCATTTTTAAAAATAGGCCTTTCCGCATTCTATGGAAGGGAACTTCTCATTTAATCACTAGTATTCAGGAGGCTTGGGTGTATCGAGGCCGCTGGTGGAAAGAAGAACCAGAAAGAGTCTTTTATCTAGTTGAGTTAGCCGATGGCACCCTTTGTGAGATTTATAGAGAACTCCCCAACAACCAGTGGTTTTTGTATCGGCTTTATGATTGAGGTATCTTGTTATGTTTATACACCTACATGTACACAGCCCCTACTCCTTTTTGGACGGTGCATCTACTTTGGACAGTCTACTAAGCTGCGCCGGTTCCTTTGGAATGCCTGCCATAGCAGTTACAGACCACAATAACGTAAGTGCAGCAGTGCAATTCCATCGTTTGGCTAAGGAATATAAAATTAGGCCAATCCAAGGGGCCGAAGTAACCATGGAAGATGACTCCCATTTGATTCTACTGGCTAAAAACTCCAAGGGGTACGAAAACCTATGCCGACTTCTTACCTCGGCTCATCTAAACAGCGATCGAAAACAGGTCCGTTTGTCTTGGCAGGATTTGATTAAATTTAACCAACACCTCATTTGCTTATCTGGGTGCACCCAGGGCTTAATTCCCCGGTTACTTTTAGACCATCAATACCGGGATGCTGAAGAGGCAGCAAGGAGAATTACCCGCATATTTGGTCCGGAACGGTTTTTTATCGAGCTGCAGAATTTATTAGTGCCTGGTAGTAAAAAGTTAAACAAGATCCTGGTAGAGCTTGCAGAGAAGGTAAATATACCCATCGTAGCCACTAATAATGTCCATTTTGCAGCGAAGGACGCTTTCGCCTTACATGATGTGTTAACCTGTGTACGAAACAAGAGTAACCTTGAGACCATAAGTAAGCTCCGCCGCTTTAATGCCGAAAACTACCTAAAGTCAGCGGAACAAATGCAAAGGTTATTTAAAGAATACCCACAGGCTTTAGCCAATACCATTAAGATCGCCTCCCAATGTGAAGCAGCCCTAGAATTAGGAGTAAATCATTTACCGACATATCAATCCGGTGGAAAATCTTTGGAACTCCTTCGTTCCTTAACGTTCCAAGGTGCCAGGAAACGGTACGATAAAGTGACGGGGGAAATTAGACGACGGCTTGAGCATGAGTTAATGGTAATCGGTAAACTACAGGTTGCCGATTATTTCTTGATCGTTTGGGATATTGTCTGCTATGCGCGCCAAAAGCAAATCCGCTTTTCGGGAAGAGGCTCTGCAGCCGATAGTGCAGTGGCCTATTGCTTAGGGTTCACCAATGTAGATCCCATTAGCCGTGGCCTTTTATTTGAGCGTTTTCTCTCACTAGAGCGGGCTGAAAAGCCAGATATTGATTTGGATTTTGATGCCCGTTTTAAGGATGTCGTAGTCGCCTATGTCAAGGGAAAATACGGAAAAGTACATACCGCTTCGGTCTGTACCTTTGCTACATATCTGGCGCGTATGGCTATTAGAGACTTCGGCAAAGTCCTCGGATATCTTCCAGAAGAAATCGATGAACTAACAAAGAGAATGCCCTATATCCCCGCCGATGGAATAGAGCATACCCTTACTAGGATACCCGAACTGAGAGAAAGCAATATTGATTTTGGTAAATTCGATATGTTGTTCAAATTATGTGCACAGGCTGCCGGATTTCCTCGACACATGGGCACCCATTTGGGCGGTGTTGTCATTGCCGATGTACCTTTATACCAACTTAGTCCCTTACAGCAGGCAGCTAAGGGAGAACAGATCATCCAATTTGACAAAAATGACATCGAGGATCTAGGTTTAATTAAAATTGATCTTTTGCCCCTACGTACTTTAAGCGTTGTGGAAGATACGATTCACCTCGCCCACGATGAAAAGATAAACATTGATTACGATGCTATTCCCCATGATGATCCTGCAACATATAGTCTTCTTAGATCCGGTAATACAGTGGGGGTTTTTCAACTAGAAAGTCCTGCTCAACGGGCACTTCAACCAAGGTTGCTTCCAGATTCCTTTGAAGATCTTGTCGCTAGCGTCGCTTTGATTCGGCCCGGTCCAATCAGTGGGGATATGGTTGAACCTTTCATTGAGCGCCGTCATGGTAGAAGTCCCATCACCTATTTGCATCCAAAACTAAGGGATATCTTAGCTAAAACTTATGGCATTGTTCTATTTCAAGAACAGGTAATTGAAATTGCAGTAGAAATCGCTGGCTTTACACCGGGGGAGGCGGATCGGTTAAGGCGAACAATGACCCATTACCGGTCGGAGAGGGAAATGCAGGAACTGGGGACCCACTTTGTGGAAAAGGCCACTAAGAATGGCGTTTCTTACGAGAATGCCAAGACTATATTCTCGTATATTGCAGGATATGCAGGCTATGGTTTTTGCGAAGCACATGCTGCTTCCTTCGCCGATACTGCCTATCGTAGTGCCTATTTACTTTGTCATTATCCGGCCTACTACTTGGCCGCAATGCTGAATAATCAACCAATGGGCTATTACCCATCCCATACCCTGTGTGTTCTTGCCCAAAGTAGGGGTATACAAATTCTTGGGGTAAATATCAACAAAAGCCAAAGTGGATATACCGTTTGGGATAACAACATTAGGGTAGCTTTAAAACAAGTCAAAGGAATTTCCACCAAGGAACTATCACTGATAGAAAAAAACCGGCAAGTTAGTCCTTTCACATCGGTATTAGACTTCCAAAGGAGGGTATCTGTTTCAAGGAATACCTTAGAAAACCTTATTCTTGCAGGGGCTTTTGATCAATTATCCCCTAATAGACGCAGACTCCTTTGGCAAATTCCGGACATCCTAAAAGTAGGAACTCCAAGGAAGATCATAGGTGAAATGGATGACTTTCCTCTGAATCAAAGAATCTACCATGAGTATAAAGTCTTAGGTTTCAGCCCCACAGGACATATTTTGACTCCCCTCCGTTCTAGATTACAGGAAGAGGGAGTTGCTACCAGTAGGGAATTGCAGCATCAGACCGAAGGAAAATGGGTCAAGGCCGGGGGAATAGTGATCAAACCCCATCGTCCCCCGACAAAAAGCGGAAAGACTGTGGTTTTTCTAACCCTCGAAGACGAGTTTGGTCTTGTTGATGTGGTCATCTTCGATGATGTCTATCAAAAATATGGAGAACTGATCTTCTTGTGTCCAGCATTGATCGTTGTTGGTCGGATTCAACGAAAACATGATACCGTTTCAGTCGTCGCCACACAAATTAACGAGATGAACCTTGCCTGATGCGCTTAACCTCTAATTCTTTCCCTGTCTTAGCATCAATGTATACTAAGTATCGCTGGTTATTCATAGTACCGGCAAACTCATAGGCAATTCTTTGAACACCGCCAACCGAAACCAATACCTTTTTGTATTCCTCCGTGGTGAAATCGGAATGTAGAAGTCCTAAGGCTGCATCAACGCTAAGAAGTGCCTTGGTTGTAGCTATCTCGTCCTTGGACGCATTCAAATACGCACTGGCATCATAACCGATTACAAGTCCTTGTTCTAGTTCAATACGTAGTTTCACCTGTTCTTCAGAGCTGATGGCACCTGCTCTTAAAGGGGAAAAGCTTGCGATCAAGTAATTTGCCGATACATGATCTACTGAAACATTCACCATATCTACCAATCCATTTCTTTGGAGGAAGGCTTGACCGACATCTAAAGCTTCCTCGATGGAGAGATTAGCCTTCTTGGGAACAAAGTCACTGAGCATCCACAGAATGTCTCCCCTACTTTTAGTGACTGCCACAGTAATCCGCTCCCCAGTAGTACCAAGGGCGGGGACTATCTCCACGGTATAGGTTTGACCAAAGTCCTCATCACCTTCTGTTACTGTAATCAAGTGCTCTTTTAGACGCCGACGAGTGAGAAAATGAACGGCTGCACGGCGGGCCGTATCCTTGTCTATGGATACCTCGGAAGTAGTCTGTGCCTCCGCTGATAATGGTCGTACTTGTAGTATCTCTTCTATGGCAACCAAACTGTAGGCTGCGGGATGACCTTTTTGGGCATCCTCAATCGCGGTAGCAAAACCGCTCACCCAAGGAATTGTCACACTGCTATTTTGGACCGTAAGCCGAGCTTTGTCTAGCTCAGCATTAATAACAGTCAGGTAGTTCATAAAGTCGGCCATTTCCTCTGGTTCCGAAGTGTTATTCTGCTTACTGTCCAATACCGTCTGTCGGGTGTACTCAGCTAAGGAACGGAGAAAAAGGATGGTCTTGGACAAGTCCAAAGGTAGAATGGGAAGTTCCTCAAGATGCAACCGGGCAGCTAAGGCATGGTAGTGGGCATTAAGTAAGTAATTGGCCTGGTTTGCTGGATCAACGGATACCATGGCTTTGCCTAGCTCATTTTCTATCTCTGCCAAGTGCCCCGATAACTCATAAAAAGCACAGTAATAGTGGTTTTCGATCCCCTGTTCTCTCTGTCGCCCTGTAAAATATTGATAGCCTCCCCACAGTAACAACCCAATACTTAAAAGGGCAATTAATCTAGTTTTATGCAAAGGCCTCCCCCCTGCTATTTCGTAAACACATGTTGCCCGATGATCTTAGTCTTCGGTCTAGTCTCCAGCCAAGGGCTCCGAGCGATTTGCGGGTTATAAAAGTATACAGCTCCTTCGGAGGGGTCCCACCCACTGATAGCATCAATCGCTGCCCTTTTTGCTTCCTCATTAGGCTCAAGATTGATTTGCCCATTGGTTACAACGGTAAAAGCCCCAGGCTGATAGATTACACCGGGTATCGTATCCGGAAATAGGGGACTTAACAACCGATTTAGTACTACAGCAGCTACGGCTACCTGGCCCGAATAGGGCTCAGCCCGTGCCTCGGCATGCACAAGTCGAATCAATAACAATAGGTCCGCCTCTTCAATTGGTAGCCTTTCCTCATCCTCTGAGATCTTTGGCCCTTCCCCGGAAAACTGTTGGAGTACACCGATTAACACGCAGATACTAATTAGCATTAAGGCTAGAAGTCTCGGATCATGGATTTTCCTCCAGAATAAGTCAAGCATGGCTGTTTTCGCCAACCTTCCTAGGGTGACTAATAAATAGTATGATCTGGTTGCAACCAATCCATGCATGTACCCAAGCTTTCCCCCGATGAATATGGCGTTAACGGAAGGAAATCCCGGCTGAAGCGACGAATGTTGTGATGATTAAGATGTAACACCGAGGGAGGACACACTGTTGAGGCTATTTCGGTTAACTTGTTCTATAGCTTTTGCCCTATGTTTAATGTTGACTTTAACAACTGGGGCCGCGTCGCCATTTATTGGTGGTACTGAAGAACCATGTACCATTGATTCATCCCAGTTGTTAGATAAAGTAATAACCACATACACCGAAATAAAGGAACTGAGGATAGTTGTCCGCATAGAGATCATGGACCCTAATTCTTCCGGGGAAGCTGTCTCTGATTACATCATCGGAGAGGTATTATATCGCCGGCCGGATGTATTGCGGTTAACATATCTTGAGCCCATGGAATGGGCCGACTATTTTATTCTCATTGATAAGAGTAAAGATACGATCAAGCGGTATCAACCGGTAACGGATCGACTGTTTGTGGAATCATTATCCCGGGCGGCAAAGGATAATGTTGGTTTATCTTTAGATAGTCTGTTAACACCCCCTAAGAAAGAAGACGTTCTCAAGGTTAATCAAATGACTGACCTATTAACTGACAAGCAATACTATGTGGTCCACAACCGAACACAGCAATATGATGATTTGGGAGTTCAAAAGTTCTGGCTGGACCCTGAGACTTCGTTGATCAAGCAAGTGCATTTGTACAATCTTGAAGAAAAGTTATTGCTCCGGGGGGTCGTCTTGGAGATGGAAATAAATCCAAATATTCAGGATGCAGATTTGTTTTTCATACCACTGGAAGCAGAGGTAACACAACGATAGGAAATACGAGGGATATTAATGAGACTGCCTTCTTTTGCTGTTTCGCGTACTGTAACAATGACAATGCTCATTATCGCTGCCTTGATCTTCGGCGGAATCGGTCTTGATCGCTTAGGTTTAGAACTTCTGCCTGATTTGAACATACCGATGATGACAATTGCCACCCTTTACCCCCTGGCTAACCCGGAAACGGTTGAAAAGGAGGTCACAACTCCCATCGAACAAGCCATGTCCACAATTCCTAATGTAAGGAAACTAGAATCAATCAGCACAGAAAATGTATCCTTGGTCATGGCACAGTTCAATTGGGGCACAGACTTGGATAAAATGGTGGATCAGGTACGGATCAGCTTAGATCGTTTGTCTTACCAGTTGCCCACGAATAGTTCGGCACCTTTAATCATGTTAGTCGATCCAAACCAAACCCCATTGATGTTGGTGGGCGTTAGTGGGGCTTTAGAGTCTGGGGAGCTTACTGCCGTTGTTGACGACTTTCTCCCTGCTTTAGAGCGAATACCGGGAGTAGCAAGTGTAACGGCAACTGGTGGTGCCAAAGAAGAGATCTACATTAAGTACAATCAGGAAAAACTTCAGCAGTACGGGCTGACCACAGACCAATTGAAGCTACTCCTACAGGCCCAAAATGTTGTTCTACCCATTGGTGCCGTGGAAAAAGATGATACCCGCTATTTGGCAAAGGTGGGAAACAATTACAGGACTATTGATGACTTGCGAAACATGATTATTGGGGAACAAGAAGCAGATCCTTTGCTTAACCAAGGCCTTGGAGCCTTGGTCCCCAAAATGCTTCGTTTACACCATATCGCCGAGGTCGGTGTTGCGTATAAACCTGTCACAGGTTATAGTCGTGTTGACGATAAACCAGCTATTATGTTGAGTATTTATAAACAGCCAGGGAAAAACACGGTGCAGGTAGCCGATGAGATCAATGCTACTTTAGCACGGATTAAACAAACATCTCCGCACCAACTGGAATTCTTTACGCTACAGGATCAGTCGCTTTTCGTTAGGGACTCTATCTCCTGGCTTAGTTCTACAATGGTAGTAGGAGCTATTTTAGCAGTAATTGTTCTTTTTGCCTTTCTGCAGAGTATTGCTAGTATCGCCTGTATTATGGTGGCGATTCCCCTCTCGATTATGATTACTTTTTTCCTCATGTACTTATCTGGATTAACTTTGAACCTAATGACCCTGGGCGGCTTAGCCCTTGGGGTTGGAATGTTAGTAGATAACGCGATAGTTGTGTTAGAAAGCATTTATCGGCAATTACAACAAGGCAAAAAGGTAAAGGAAGCAGTAATCCAGGGAACGAATCAAGTGGCTTCTGCCATTACCGCCTCTACCATAACTACGTTGGCGGTGTTTATCCCCGTAGTCTTTTTGGGCGGCATAGCCGGTGAGATCTTTAAGGAACTGGGGATCACAATTTCCTATGCCCTTGTTGCATCCTTATTGGTCGCCCTTACTGCTATTCCAATGCTAGCATCTAAGATCTTCGGACGGGCAAAAACTATCCAGTTTGAGCGGAGTAGGTTTGCAGAACTAGATGGGCTATATCGAACTGGCTTGGAATGGGCAGTGAACCATAAGCCTTTGATTATCGGGCTGGCCATCGTATTGCTTGTTTGTAGTGCAGTAACCCTGCTGCGTTTTGACGTTGAGTTTTTGCCCCCCATGGATCAGAGTATGCTCATGGTGAATATGGAGCTCCCACCGGGAATAACGCTAGATGAGACCAACAGTCTTGTCACACAGGTGGAGGAGCAAATCCGTAGCATTCCAGAGGTTACCAGTATTGCATCTTTAGTGGGTTCTTGGGCAGATGATGTCCTTTCAACGGCACGGGGTGCCTCCGTAAACACCGCAAAACTAACTGTAATGCTGAGCGAAAAAAACCAGCGTAATAGAAGTGCTGCCCAAGTTGCAGAGGAAATCAAGAAGGTCCTTGCTCCCTTCAAGACCGCCAATTTTGAAGTCATTCACGATATTGTTGGAGCCAATATGGGCATGAAGCAAATAGTAACACTGGATATTTCCGGACCAGATTTTGAGGTCCTTACTACTATTACAGAGGAATTGGAAACCGCGTTAGCATCTGAGTCGGGTTTTGGAACCATTGTCTCGTCCTTAGATAAACAACAACCGGAATTATTCTTTGAAGTAAATCCTTTCCGGGCTTTATCAGGAAGTGTTACGGCTACACATATTGCCCTAGCTATGCGCGATGCCATTGGTGGTGCAGAGATTACAGATCTGCAGCTGAATGGACGTACCCTTCCAGTGGTTTTACGTCCTGACTATGACCCAACCACCAATTATGATGCCTTAACAAAGCATCGCATTGCATCGGCCCTACAGGATAAAGATGGACAGTCCTATGTGGTATTTGATCGGGTGGCCAATGTAACGGAGACCTCATCAATGTTGGATATTTACCATACAGAACGGGTTCGGGCCGTGACCCTCACAGCAACCCTTGATGGAATAGGTCTGCGAGAAGCAATGACTACAGTGGATAAACTGGTGTCCAACATGGACTTACCACCTGGTTACGCGGTTAAGCATGGCGGTGTATGGGAGATTGTGCAGGAATCCTTTGGAGAATTATTGCTTGCCTTGATTTTGGCCGTTGTCTTAGTGTATATGGTGATGGCCGCTCAGTTTGAATCCTTCGCCCACCCTTTGATTATCATGATCACCGTTCCCCTTGCTGCTATTGGTTCCCTTTTTGGATTATACCTGACCGGAGGTCGCATTGGTGTTCCATCGTTAATCGGCATGATTATGCTCGTCGGAATCGCAGTAAACAACGGAATTGTACTAATTGATCAAATCAACTATCTACGCAGAGAAGAAGGCCTTTCCTTGAAGGATAGTGTCCTTCAAGGATCATGTACACGGCTAAGGCCAGTGCTAATGACCTCCCTGACTACTATTTTGGCTTTGGTTCCCCTAGCATTGGGTTTTGGTGATGGCGCCGAGGTTCTAAAGCCCTTGGCCATCACAGTCGTATTTGGTCTATCTGTATCCGCGGTAATGACCTTATTCGTTATTCCGGTGGTATACCATCTTTTTGAAAACTCGTTGATCAGGACCAGTGCCGAATCAACACAAGGGGAGTGTTCCCATGTTAAAAGTTAGAATTACCCTGTTTCTTGCGGTTTCGGTAACCCTTATCTTTTTATTGAGTGCGATCAGTTGCGCCCAGGAATTAGGACAAGAGGGTACTGGTCTTGTTATTAGTGAGCGGGAACTAAACCTAGGCTTTCTCCAGAAAACAGGGGCAATCGGCCAGTATCTCCTCGGTATCCTTTTCGAAGGTAAGACTTCGGATGCAGTATTCCGCTTCCATGTTAGTAATCTACCTACCATGGGAATTGAACCAATCGCGCCGGTAACCGGACTGCAGCTTAACTGGAACAAGATTATCGGAGTGACTAGCTATATAGATCTTAAGGGAGACTTCCATGTACAATGGAACCCCGATGGGTACAACCAGATGGCCCCACCGTCCTTATACCTTATTGGTGGAGCTGGACAAGCCGCCTTTCGGAACTATTCAGGCGCCCTACGAACTGGATTTATTGAGAGTGGCTTCCCCCTGCAGTCTTTGCCTGGAATTGGCTCGGCAAATTGGAGCCTCCCCTTATCCGAGTTCTTCGGAATTGGCAGCTCCGTAGGTCTGATTGTCCCCAATACAGATCCGTTTTTTTGGGTTGATCTAGAGGGTCGAATACGCAAGGATAAGACCCAAACAAATATTGGTAATATCAGTTGGCGGCTTAGCATCGGAGATAATGCCCAACGGGAACTGCGGATATTGGTCGGATCTCAGTTTACATTAACTACTCAAAACACGGTGTCCCGTTTTACCGGACGGCTCGGAGCATTAAATGCCGAGGGTAAGCTACTACCGGTTCTTCAGATGGACTATTCACTGCGTTTAGGACATGTAAGAAGATTCCACGTGGGGCTTATGACTGCTGCTGGCAATATCTCAAATAAGGGTTTTGACCCTCAATTAGGACAGGCAGCCGTCTCCTACGAAAGACGTTTGAGTGATCGGGAGACCATCAACTTGCTTTTCATTTCGTCTTTAGATCAACTAGGCAAGATCAACTTCATCCAGCTTGATCTAAACCGCATAGATCAGAATACTAACATTAGACTACAGCGGGCCGAAGACGGACAACTACAGATCACCCTATCCCAGAGTTTTTAGTTAAGCAAAGGGGAGTGTAGCATTGCGCAGATTTCTAGTCGCCTTGACTCTTGTGTGCGGATTATTAATTCCTCAAGATCCGGTCTGGGCTCTTGATCTTTCCGCAATTGCCGCTCTACCTTTTATGACATCTTCTCAGTTAACGGTAGAACATACCCCCTATGATGGTATCGTTCTCTATCGGCTTGAACAAGCTACCCCTCGTCCTTTGCTGATCCATATCATGCAGGTAGACCTAAGTAATGGAAATATCAGTCTGGATCTGTTACTAGGGGATAATGTCTTGACTAGACCCCGCACAATTACAAGCATGGTGGAGCAACAAAGGGATATCGTAGCCGCGTGTAATAGTGACTTCTTTTACATTTCCTCTACTCAATCTCCGGTGGGACTAGCGATCAAGGACAGCGTTATCATTAAAAGCGATAACCCTGAACTTAAACGACCATGCTTTGGCTGGGATAATGCGGGCAAGGGTTATATCGGTTATTGGTCGTGGCATGGCGAACTAGTCATTCCGGCAATTAACCAAGTGTATCCCATTGCAACATTAAATGACATTCATATTCCCTCCGAGGGGCTGGTAATGTATAACTGGATGTGGGGTACTAAACTGCCCCAAAACATTGTACAGCAGGCAAACCTAGCCATAACTGTCCTAGATAACCTAGTCAGTGATATCCAGCCGGATCCGCTTGGGATCACGGTTAATAAAGAAGCTATTTACCTGCTAGCCTTTGGTACCACCGGGGATGAGCTCCGTGAACAGGCCCGACTTGGTACCGAGGTCTTAATCCAACAATCCTTTGATGGACCAGACAATCTACAGCTAGCTGTCTGTGGATATCCCATGCTCATCGAAGATGGGGTCGTACAAAGGGACTTTCCCGATTGGCTCAATGGCCCTAACCCGAGAACTGCTGTGGGATTGAATAAACAAGGTACTACACTGACGCTCGTTGTCGTAGATGGCCGTTCCCAGGTAAGCTATGGATTGACTTTAGATCAGCTTGCGCAACTACTAAAAACAATAGGTCTTCACTCTGCCCTCAATTTTGATGGAGGCGGGTCCTCGACAATGGTACTGCGTCAACCAATGGGCCGAGCAATGGTGGTTAATACCTTACCCGGCAACACTCAACGGGCAGTTCCCGTTGCCCTCGCCCTTGGCAGCGTTCCAACAACTATCTTGAGTCGGGCTGATGTTTGGGTATCCGTTGCTCCTAGATATGCTACCTATTCCCTTACTACCTTTGAGCAAGGTTCATTTAAGATAGTCTCTACTCCGGAATCACATCTAGGGTCCTTGGATATTACCCAGGGACCTGCCTTTGAAGATGGTACAACCCCACCAGCAGCAAAACTGACCTTCAGCACATCAACTACCCTACGGCGCCGGGAGATCTCTTTAATGCCGGAGACGCCAGTCAAGTTACCGGGCGGAATAAAACAACTTGGGGTCTGGGTTTACAGTGAACAGGAAGCATCCTTCCCCATTGAGGCAGTAATACTGGATATTAATGGCGAGCCGCACCGCCTAGTCTTGGCGGATTCCATAGACTGGACTGGTTGGATGTACATCATGGCCAATATCCCTGATACGCTACAACCTGAGACACTTACGGCCCTAAGCGTAGTGATGCCCGCCTTAACCAGGGGAAGTCTTGATACTATTTACTTCGGGGAGGTGCTAGCTGGAGTTGACAGTCAGAGAAAGCCTTCCACGAAATGGCAGATTGTTCCGTAGAATAACCATCGCTGCCTCTTTCCTTTAGTCTTGCAGATAGACCTGTATCGTGATCTTAACCCATTTGCCGAATCGCTCTTTATCTTCTACAACTCCATAGATAAGCTTCCCCGCATCCATTAGACGCGCGATGATCTGATTCGTTTCCTTAGGCAGATATCCCACCTTATTCCCTTCTGTGTCTTTGATCACAATAGCCAGATTATCGTAGATGTTCTCCGGCTCCCGGAAAAAGTGGAGTTTGGTTCCTGGGATGAGTTTTTCCTCAATATCGTCGATGTTATCTACATAGGAAGTCCCTGCAACATGGGTCTCAACTAGGAATATTTCCCGGGAGAAGGGCTTGGCAAGACTGCCCTTTGCACCGATCAAGCTAATTAGAAGTCCACCATCGGATTTTGCAATGTTACTCATTCTTTCTCAACTCAATTCTGGCACGTATTTGCGCTGAGAATCAATACTGTCAGATATCGCCGCAGTTCCTCTAGTGTCTTTTTGGCTTGCTCAATTGCCGAACGTAACTCCCCTTGCTTATGTTTTATTTGCTCCGCATCCCGGAGGAAGTCACTAAGGTTAAAGGGAAATATTTGTTTTATCTTCTCGATTTCCAGTAGCAAATCCTTCATTCTCTTTTCCAATAGCCGGATCTTTTCTTTTAGTTCTTCAACGGCACTGAGGCTGCCATTAGATGACGACTCACCCTGCAAAATCAGTTCGGAGAGTACCCCTAACATCTCGACATTACCGGTGCAATATGCATCGGTGGCCTGGTTCCAAAGGGCCTTTTGCTCATCGGTCAAGCTTGGGTTTATGTCAGGATGAAGTACCTTGACAATCGAGCGATAGAGCTTCTTAACCTCTGCGGTCTCCTCTTGACTTAGCTTAGGACACTCATTAAGGTAGTCTGCCAGATCAATTTCCGCTGCCATTTCCTTGAGGCGTTCCATGTATTCCTCATATTCTTGATCGAGCTGTTGTTCCAGTTGCCGTTGATTAAATGAAACTTGCTGGTTAATGCATGCTTGAACCATCTGGATCTTCCGCCTAGTCCGTGCGATATCACACTCTAATTGAAACAGGTCGTATTCAAGTGTCCCAATCTTCATGATGTACTCGGTCTTCAGTCTGGTCGCCTGATGGTAAATTAGATCCGCTCTGTGCTCGATAATGACAGCAAGTTGTCTTTGCAGCCGGGTATACTCATTGAGGACTGCTTCGTATTCAGGGTTCATGATTAGCCCCGACATATTCCCCCTCCTTCCTCAGGGCATTACAAGGGGTGAAGTCCCACCCTAATCTAAAAGTACTATGGCATTGATACAAATGTTCCCCCAGTGATCGTACATTGTGTCCACGGTATTGGTGATGGTCAAAACCTGATCCCCTTCAGTGGCCCTAAACCGAATAACATACAACTTATTGAAGTGTCCCTCCGGATTGTCGCAGACAAGTAGATAGTCCGACTCTTTAGCGTCGCTCAACGATACCCTTAAGTCAGCCTTTGCCCGCCAGCCCCCAGCATAAACCCACACCTCTTGGATACTATCGGTGGCAGGTATTACCGCTTGCCAGCCATGCCCGCGATCATGGAAGACGCCTCCACTTAATGAATTGCGATACTCCCGACGGGGCGTTCCCCCCGTCCACGACACACTGACAGAATTATCGTCTTGCAGGCCTATTCTCCCCTTACCTAACTCGGTGAAGGTGATTAGATCCTTGCCGAGGGCACGGTTAGTCGGCATATGGGAGAAACCGGGCAGTGCAGGATGCCCTTGGTTCTCTCCTCCCAAATGGATCCAATCCTTTGCTTGCAGTTGTCCAAGGTCTAAGGTTCCACTGGCTTCCCGTACTAAGACAGTGAGGGCATCACTAACAGTCACTATCCGTTCTGCTGTGATCCCAGAGCCGTCCATGGCTGTCGCCATGACTTTCACTTGGCCCACAGACCTACCTGTTAGTAGGCCAGTAGGTCCAATCTCGGCCTCTCCATCTAGAACGATTACAGACCACCTCACTTGCTCATTGGAGGCATTAGCCGGTGATACGGTCACCTGCATCTGCACCGGCATACCGATAAAAACAATATCTGAGGCTTTTGTCTGCTCTATGGCGATTTCCTCTACGAGAACACTTGGTAAGGTTGGGCTGCTACCGCTTTGGTTAAATACCTGGATTTCAGTAAGCCCAACCGAAACACCCTCGGGATTTATGAGCAACACTCTCAGCCTTTTGGAGACTACCGGTGCAAAAGTCACGGTGTTAAGAAGGCCCCTTGGTGTTTCCGGCTGTTTATGCTCGCAGAATACATCTAGCCAGGTATCTTTCTCTCCATCAAAGTACTGAATCTTGTAACTTAGGGGAGGAATGATGTTAGCCTGATCATTGAAGAAGTAGAGTTTTACCGTATCAAAGACAGTGTTAACACCAAAATCAATCTGGTACCAGTCTTGTCTACGTGATGAGCCTTGGGTGGTCCATTTAGGTTCACTTGTGGTACTGCCATCTACGGCACCGAAGACCCGGTTTTGATTACACGATGCCGTATGCTTAGGGTAGGCTCCATCGGTCCGTAATGCCAGATTAGTCATTTTCTCTTTAGAAAGGTCAACGCCGATTAGCCCAAAGAACGATGCCAGTCTGTCATTTGTGCAGCTTACCTCAAGGGCACTTTTCAGGGGATAGGGTCTATTGTAGCTAATCTCGGCATGTTGATCTAGAAAGCTAATTCTCCCTTCCTCTGAGTCCCAGATAAGATGTACAAGGCTATCCACCGTAAAGCTCCTGGTCCCATTAACGTACACGGAATATCCCTCGGGAACATCCTGGTAGTACTGTTTTCCATCATCGGGTCTATCCCATACAATTGTTAGGTCGACACCGTGGTACCTAAGGTTATCTATAGCAAAATGATCCCAGCCAATATCGATAGGATATAGCTCCAGTTTAGTGTCGGTTCGGGGTGTTAATCCGGCGATATCTTCAATCAGAAACACGTTGTACTTGGAATGAAAGTTATGATGTATCCACGACCGATATCCGATCTGACCATTATCCCAGTCACTGAAAAATTCATTAGCATCTGGGTAATCTCCATTACCGTCTACGTACAAGGCAAAGGTGTACCAGTATAGAAGCTCCTTGAACATATCGACCGAGATGTATTCCGAAGGATATTCCTTAATCACCCTAGCAAGAAAAGAGAGGGTTACGCCGGTAGGCGCAGGTGCAAAGTTACGACTGATACCACAACCTGCAGCCTTTGCCGCGTGGTAATCCTTCACATTACTAACATAGGCCGGCCAAATAACAAATCCAGACCGATCTCCCCATAGCCTTAAAGCCTCTCTGTAAACGGAGTCATCCTTTGGAACCATCTCCATGGTAAAGGGATAATAGTTGTTGATTTCCTTCCAGGGAACGAAGGCATTAGAGCTGATGTCCCTATGCAGAAATAGCTTTGACTCGGGGTCCCACAGGAAATCAATCAAGGCCTTTTGCATCTTCCCGGCCACTTCTGCCAATTCATCGGCCTTCGTCTCATTTCCCAAATAGCGGTACATTCTAGATACCGCTAGGCCGTTGGCATAAGGGTAAGCACTGTCGAGGCGTTCTTGGACATTACTGTAGAATAGAGAAGTAGTATCCGCATCCCAGGCATCGTACTGGTTCTCCGTTAGATAATTGCCGTTTCTGTCGTACAGTCTTAAAGTGTCATAGAAATCCTGCTCACCGTATTCTGCAAACACCTGCAGAATCTCTGACCCACCCCCATGGACTTTATAGGTCTCCCATCCCGCCTTGGAGACGTATTGTGAACCGGTACGTCTTCCCCAATGGGGGCTTCCAGGATTGTCCCTGAAGGCACCACCACCCGAGGTTTGTCCTAGAGTAAGCCAAGTCCCGTAGGTATAAATGGGGGAACGTAGGTAGCGACCTTCATCTAATTGCCAGGGCAGCGCATTGGTGATGGCATTGTTATACCCTAAAACGCCCTCCATAAAAGTTGGAAACATATAGCTATAACCGGGTAAATCGGCATCGCAGGTATTGTACCTGACAATCCACCAGCGGTAATAGGCCATTTTCTTGATATACGGGTCCGGTACATCAATATAGGGGACATTGTCCACCCACCAACGATTGTAAGAGTTAACATGAGTCGAAAAGGCTGTATGCGCATCATAGGCCTTATATTCTTCGTATTCCTCTTTGGATTCAGGGATCTCCTCAGTAATAAAGCCCATAAGGACCTTGGTCTCCACTGTTTGATGGGGCTCTAAGACTATCTGTCCCACTAACCGCTGGCCCACCGGCACAAGCCCCTCCCCAAAGAGCCTTGTCTGGACCATAGTCAAGTTCCTCGGAGCGGCAAACTCTCCTCTAAGTTCCCCTTCCGTGGTTGTGGATACTAGGGGCGAGCGCACCGTCATCTGCAACCGTTGCGTCTCTTCGGTATTATTCGTAAACCCAAGCACCGTAACCGCCACGTTCTGCTCGGTGATAAACTTCTTTACGGTAACCGTAACACCCGTCCGGCTATTGTATGTACTTCTCCAATGACTCGGAAAGCTCGCCCGGTCATTAACATCTTCAGTAAAGAAGCTGGGCGCGAATGTGATGGAATAGGCACCTTTCCCCAAGCCATCAATATAGGCAAGGTCACCCCCAAATCCTACTACAGCGGGGTTATGGGACCGCATGTATACAGTCCTGCCTTTGGTAAGTAAATAGTCCCCCGCAGGGTCCTTACCGTACCGTGCTAGCATCCTATCAATCCAGAAGTCATTGCCATTTTCTTCTACGGTGTAAATCGTATGCAGCATCTGTCCTGGGGCAAATCCCACTGGCTCTTCCAAGGCTCCAGTACCAATAAGCCGGGGTAACCCAAGACTCACACACCCGTCATCAGCACCTAATACACCCACGACAACCAAGACAAGAAGCACCCATCTCCACCACTTACTCTCCTCCTTGGCCAATCCGTTCACCGAGACTTACCCCCCCAAACGTGGCAAGCCCCCGGTTCCCTCCCTTCCAGTACAAGACCTTTCCAATCCTATGACCTGCTCCGCGAATATTCCCGTGAGAGCCGGCTATCTATACGAATCCTTGCCCCATCTGTTAGCAGGCTTGTATACCCCCCTACCCGACTAATCCATGATAGGGAGCTTCTCCCTTATTAGTTTCCAGTTCCTCCTTGGATAGTCCTGCTTCGCTTTTCGATAGCCGCCCTCTGACCGTATCTACCTACCAACGCGACCCGAAGCAACCACATGGATCTGAAAGCATGCTGGTCATATCAACACTAGTAGGACTAATATGTGCGGGCGTATAATATGGTTCAAAACAGGGAGCTCTTAATTTGCGGGTAAGATGTAAGGGGTATAGCTAGGGTGCTTGACCACTCTTAGAAAGGCCTAGGAGAACAAAAAAGAGAGGTGTGCACCTCTCTTTAATCTTGACAGCTTTACTACTATTACCGTTTTGAAAACTGCGGCGCTTTCCGCGCTTTTTTCAGGCCGTACTTCTTTCGTTCCTTCATCCGTGGATCACGAGTAAGGTAACCCGCCTTTTTCAAAACAGGACGGTAGTTTTCATCTGCATCAATTAATGCTCTTGCCAAACCATGGCGAACAGCACCTGCCTGGCCACTGAAACCGCCTCCGTTAACTGTGACAAAAACGTCATACTTTCCTTCCGTTCCTGTAACCGCTAATGGCTGACGAACAATGGTCTGCAGAACTGGGCGCTCAAAGTAGTCTACAATATCCTTATCGTTAACTACAATATTACCGCCGCCTTCAATTACACGTACCCGCGCTACAGAACACTTTCTGCGGCCCGTACCGTAATAGTATTGCTTCACTATCGCCAAGTTGTACACCTCCCCTAGGTCAGATGTCTAACTCTTTCGGTTGCTGCGCCTGATGTGGATGCTCCGGTCCTGCATAGACTTTGAGCTTTCTAAACATCTGTCTGCCCAACCGATTGTGGGGAAGCATGCCCCATACAGCTGCTCTAACAACCCGCTCAGGATTCTTCTCCAACACTTCGGCAGCAGTCACAGTCCGTAGACCACCGGGATACCCGGTATGCCTATAATATACCTTATTTTCCCTCTTGTTGCCCGTCAAGACGATATCCTGGGCATTCGTGATTATTACATGATCGCCCACGTCTATATGGGGCGTATATATCACCTTATGTTTACCCTTAAGAATACTAGCTACTTGTGTCGCTAACCGACCCAAGGTCTTACCTTTGGCATCCACTACATACCATTGCCTTGTGATTTCCGCTGGTCGGGCCATATAGGTCTTACTCAATTTGGTGTCACCCCTCGTGCCAAACTAGGCTGCATCAGTCCAGATACGGGCGGGGCTAGGACCAACATCCGGAGCAAAATGCACTGCCTGATAAACCGACATTGTCCATTCTAATACACACGTTAGAGACTGTCAAGCATCAATCTAGCGTCCACTGGGATAATGCCGTTAGGTCCTGGTTACCCATAGTAGACCTCTTTGAGGTACAAACCGCAAGCAGGTGCTGTGGCCCCGGCCATCTTCCGATCCTTGGCCTTGAGGATTTGTTCCATATCCCCAGGCTCCCTTCGTTGTAATCCCACTTCGACTAACGTACCAATGATGTTACGCACCATCTTGTATAAGAAACCATTAGCCGTAATTGAAAAAACAACCAAAGGGTAATCACCCGGCAGTATCCGCTCTTCTACCTCCAATCGATCCACACGTCGCACAAAGGTTTTAACACTGCTTTTACTGGCACAAAAGGAGGTGAAATCTTGTTCCCCGGTCAGGTAAGGTAAGGCTGCATTAAGCAAGCGCACATCTAGGGAGCGATTCAAAAACCAAGCTCTATCCCGCCACAATGCAGAAGGTTGGGTGCTGACATAGACCCAGTACTCATAGGTTTTTCCCACTGCAGAAAAGCATGCATGAAAATCGGGATGTGCCTCCCATGACCTCCGTATCCTAAGCCCAGGCGGTAATAGTCTATTTAGGGCGTAGGAAAAACGCTCCCCAGGAATTCCTGAAGTGGTATGGAAATTGACCACTTGTCCCCAAGCATGAACCCCAGAGTCGGTACGTCCCGCACCGATCACCCCGACATCCTCCCCGGTCAGTATCTTAAGCGCATCGGTTAGGGTTCCTTGGACCGTGGGTCCCTGGGCTTGAATCTGGAACCCGTAGAAACTGGACCCGCAGTATTCAACTAACATCGCGATGTTTCGCATTCTCTGCCCCACCATTACCAGATGATCACGACGATCCCCAATGTACCTAGGGTCAGCCCGAGGGCAATCCAGTCAGCCCACTTGAATTCGAGCTGCTTAAACCGTGTCCTTCCCTCGCCTCCAACATACCCCCGTGCTTCCATGGCTACTGCCAAATCCTCCGCCCTACGGAAGGCGCTTACAAAAAGGGGAACTAGAACTGGTAGTAGGCTCTTCGCTCTTCTTACCAGATTCCCCTCGGTAAAGCTTGCACCCCGGGCCATTTGTGCTTTCATAATCTTCTCCGTCTCTTCCATAAGAGTCGGAATAAACCTGAGAGCGATAGTCATCATCATGGCCAGTTCATGAGCTGGCAGACCAATGCGTTGACCTGGTGCCAAGAGCATTTCTAGACCATCAGTAAGTGCCAACGGAGATGTGGTTAGAGTCAGCAAGGAGGCACTAATCACGAGTAAAATCAGTCGCGCAACCATTTCCGTCCCCCGTAGAATGCCTTCTTTAGTAACCGTCAAGGGCCCAAGGTGCCATAAAGCAGTTCCCTCACTGAAAAACAAGTGCAAAACGAAGGTGAAAAGCATGATAAAAAGTACCGGTTTCAGGCCACGGATGATTCTGGATAAGGGAATACGAGCTAACATGATCACCAACAAAAGGAGTCCAGCCACGCACAAGTAACCCCACAGGTTATTAATTAAGAACAAGCCAATGATGATCATCAGCATAGCACCAAGTTTGGCTCGCGGGTCTAACCGATGAATGATTGTCTCACCCGGGATATATTGTCCCAGGGTTATATTTCTAAAACTAAAAACCTCGCTAATCTCCATCACCACCGCCGCTGGCACCAAAACTTCCATCCAGTCCCTTTAGGATCTCCTGGGCACACTCTTCCGCCTGAAACACGCCACCATTAATGGGCCAACCAAGATTCTGCAATCGGTAGCTTAGATCCACAATCTGAGGAATATCTAGACCTAGACTTCGGATCTTTTCCCCCTGAGCAAAAACCTCAGCTGGGGTTCCTTCCATAGCAATTCGTCCTTCATGGAGAACCACAAGTCTTGTGGCAAGCATACCCAGCTCCTCCATGTTATGGGATACGTACACTATACCAATGTCCCGGGTCTGATGCAATGTCTGAAGTAGTTTAAGTAATCCCCTGCGTCCGGCAGGATCAAGACCAGCGGTTGGTTCATCAAGGATGAGGTAGCTTGGCTCAGTGGCAAGAACACCGGCGATGGCCACACGTCTTTTCTGGCCCCCACTCAATGCGAAGGGAGAACGATACCAAAGCTCGGGCTCTAGTCCCACCTGTTGTAAGGCGGTCTCCACCCTCTCTTTTAGCTGGGACTCATCCAGTCCTAAATTCCGAGGGCCAAAGGATACATCCGCGAAAACGGTCTCCTCGAAAAGCTGGTGCTCTGGGTACTGAAAGACCACACCGACCATCTGCCGAATCTTCGTGAGACTCGTCCCCTTGGTCCATAGCCCTTGGCCGTCTACCTCCACAGAACCTGACGTAGGTTTTAATAGACCGTTGAAATGCTGAATTAGCGTGGATTTGCCGGAGCCTGTTGGTCCTAGGATACCAAGGATTTCGCCCCGCTGGACTGTAAGGTTAATCTGGGACAAAGCTGGAACTGCCCGTTCACTACCTGCATCATAGACGTAATTGACATCTTTTAGCGATATTGACATAGAGCGTTCACCATTTCTTCAACGTCGATTACATCACCCACTGAAACACCCTTATGCCTCAATAAGTGCGATAGTTTAACTATTGGGGGCGAAGCCAGCCCACAACTATCTAGTAGTTCGGTGTCGTACAGGATCTTCCGGGGACAATCATCTTTTCTGATCCTTCCTCGTTCCAACACGATGATCCGCTCGGCTCTCGCCGCCTCTTCCATGAAATGGGTGATGAGAATGATGGTAATTCCCTGTTGGTTAAGTTCCTCAATGATCCTCAATACATCGGAACGCCCACCCGGATCCAGCATCGCGGTAGGCTCATCCAAGACAAGACACCTCGGCCGCATGGCAAGAATCCCCGCGATGGCTATCCGCTGTTTCTGGCCTCCGGAAAGCTCATGAAGTAGACGATGCCGGTAATCTAGCATTCCCACAGCCTGCAGACTCTCTTCGATCCGTCTTCCGATCTCCTCTGGCGGTACCCCAAGGTTTTCTGGACCAAAGGCGATATCCTCTTCCACCGTTGAGGCAATGAGCTGGTTCTCGGGGTTTTGGAACACCATGCCCACAGTGGAACGAATTTCCCGAATCGCCTCAGGATCCTTCGTTGAACGTCCATTGATCAGGACTTCCCCCTCGGCGGGAATAAGAAGTGCGTTTAGATGACGGGCAAGGGTTGATTTTCCAGAACCATTAGAACCAATGATAGCTACATATTCACCGACGTCAATGTTAAGACTCAAATCATCCAAGACAGGAGTAAATCCAACACTGACATCGGCATGCTCTTCATAAGCATATGTAACATGCGATACAGTGATAAAATGGTTCGTGATTTAGATCCACTCCTTGAAGGTAGAGAACGCAGAGGTGTCCCTCTGCGGCTCTTTCCCTTTTAATATGCGGTTAGAAGCTTAAGCCTCTACAAACTCAATTATCGCCAATTCGGCAGCATCGCCCCGTCTTCGACTGGTTTTCACAATCCGGGTATAACCACCCTGTCTGTCAGCAAATCTGGGGGCTATCTCATCAAACAAAAGACCTACCGCCTTGGGGTTTTGTAAGAAAGACGCAGCCTGTCGTCTAGCACTCAAATCACCGCGCTTACCCAAGGTGATCATTTCTTCAATAAAGGGTTGAACCGCCTTGGCTTTCGTATGGGTCGTTTCCACCCGTTCATGCAAAATCACCGCTACAGCAAGACTACGAAACAACGCCTTGCGATGGCTACTCGTGCGTCCTAGTTTTCCTGTTCGCACGTCAGTCCACCTCCAATCATTCCTCCGAGGACCGTAAGGATAAACCTGCCTTTTTCAGCTTATCTTTGATTTCCTGCAAAGACTTCTTTCCAAGATTTCGGACCTTCATAATATCGTCTTCATCCTTACGGACCAGTTCACCTATAGTATTAATACCTGCTCGTTTCAGGCAGTTGTAGGATCGAACTGATAGCTCCAGTTCTTCTATCGGTAGCTCTAACAGACGACTCTTTTCATCATCTTCCCGCTCAACCATAATCTCCATCTCATCGGGCTGATCAGTAAGGCCCATAAACAGCTGCATATGCTCCACTACGATCTTGGCTGCTAAACCTACTGCATCCTCCGGGGTTAAGCTACCATTGGTACTTACTTCAAGCACCAATCGGTCGTAGTCTGTAACCTGACCCACCCTCGTGTGCTCCACGGTATAGTTCACCCTGGATACTGGGGAAAAAATGGAGTCAATGGGGATCACACCGATAGGCTGACCTTCCTTTTTGTTCTTATCTGCGCTGCGATAGCCTCTGCCTTTTTCAATGGTAAGCTCACAAGTTAGCTCGCCCTCATCGTCAAGGGTGGCAATATGCAGTTCTGGGTTTAGGATCTCCACATCACTACCTACAATGATGTCCCCAGCGGTAACTTCCGCCTGCCCCTTAACATCAATGCGTGCCGTCACTGGACCATCGGTGTGCAGCTTCACCAAAACCTGTTTCATATTTAGGACAATATCCGTAACGTCCTCGCGCACACCAGGAATAGTGGAAAACTCATGGAGCACACCATCTAGCTTAATAGAGGTCACTGCTGCCCCAGGTAAGGAAGATAGTAAAATGCGTCGCAGAGAATTCCCCAGGGTGATCCCATAGCCGCGCTCTAAGGGTTCGACCGAGAATTTCGCGTAATTGCCGTTTCCTTCTAGCTTTTCGATCTTGGGCTTTTCGATTTCAATCATTAATACATCCCCCTCCTTCGGGCTGTACACCGCCACGGCTCACAACCTGGCCCTGCAATACGTTTTCTCTCGACACCTATCGCGAATAGTACTCAACAATCAGGTGCTCCTGAATCGGAACATCAATTTGCTCCCGGGTGGGGATAGCCAATACTCTGCCTTCCATGTTATCAGCATCCAGCTCTAACCATTGAGCTAGTCCCCGGTCCGCGGCTGCTTCAATATTGCTCCGAATGAGATCCTTATCTTTGCTCTTCTCGTGTACTGCAACCACATCGTTGGCCTTTAACTGATAAGATGGTATATTGACTTTCTTCCCATTAACCGTGAAGTGCCCATGCCTCACTAGTTGTCTTGCCTGGCTCCTTGAATCACCAAATCCTAATCGGTATACCACATTATCAAATCTTAATTCAAGAAGCTGGAGCAAGTTTTCTCCGGTAATTCCGCGACCGCGGGATGCTTCATCATAGTACCTCTCAAACTGCCGCTCGAGGATACCATAGATACGACGGCACTTCTGTTTTTCCCGCAAGTGCAGTCCGTATTCGGTAACCTTCCTAGGATTACGACCATGCTGTCCCGGTGCATAGCTACGACGCTCTATACTGCACTTTGTAGTATAGCAACGGTCGCCTTTTAAGAATAACTTCTCGCCCTCACGTCGGCACAGCCGACAAACGGGTCCTGTGTATCTTGCCATTAGTCTAAAACGCACCTCCTGCTTGTTTGCGTTAAACCCTTCTCCGTTTAGGTGGACGACACCCATTATGGGGAATTGGTGTTACGTCCTTAATCACTGTGATCTCAAGACCTGTAGCTTGTAACTGCCGAATAGCAGCTTCTCTGCCAGCCCCCGGTCCTTTGACATAGACTTCGACTTCACGTAGACCATGTTCCATGGCTGCTTTAGCCGCGGATTCCGCAGCCATACCTGCTGCAAAGGGTGTGCCCTTACGGGACCCCTTAAAGCCAACATTCCCCGACGTGGCCCATGAAATCACGTTTCCTTCCGGATCGGAAATTGTAACAATGGTATTGTTAAAAGTTGAACGGATATGTGCAACTCCTCGCACCACATTTTTCCGTTCTCTGCGCCTAGTCCTTCGTACCTTCTTCGCTTTAGCCATCTGCATTCCCCTCCTTTACGACCTTCCGGCTACTTACTGCTTCTGACTTACTCCTTCTGACCTAGTCCTTCTGATGCCAACCGTCCGCTTGGGACCCTTGCGCGTACGCGCGTTGGTACGTGTTCTTTGTCCCCGTAATGGTAAGCCTCTTCGGTGCCGGTGACCGCGATAACAACCGATGTCCACCAGCCGCTTGATATTCATGTTAACTTCCCGTCTTAGATCCCCTTCGACAAGAACCTCATTGTTAATAAGCTCTCTGAGTTTGGCTACCTCTTCCTCAGTTAAGTCTCGTACCCGGGTATCAAAATCTATACCTGCTTTAGTCAAAAGCTGTTGAGACGTACTTCTCCCAATCCCATAAATATACGTTAGACCTACTTCAACTCGCTTGTCCCTAGGTAGGTCTACGCCTGCAATACGTGCCATACACATTCACCTCCTACTAACTAATCCTAGCCTTGCCTTTGCTTGTGCTTGGGATTCTCACAGATTACTCGAATCCTTCCCTTGCGCTTAATAATCTTGCATTTCTCGCATATAGGTTTTACAGATGCACGTACTTTCATGTTCATCCCTCCATTTCCGGCAATCCTATGACTTGGTGCGGTACACTATGCGACCTCGAGTAAGATCATAAGGACTCAATTCAACGGTGACCTTATCCCCCGGTAGAATCTTAATGAAGTGCATCCGCATCTTGCCAGAAATATGGGCAAGAACTTTATGCCCATTATCCAATTCCACTCGAAACATCGCATTAGGCAAGGGTTCGATCACCGTTCCAACAACTTCTATCGTATCTTCCTTACTCATTAATTGCTCGCCTCCTCTTGCCCTGCTTTTAAATAATCTATAACCTCAGCGATCTCAGCGTCCGTGACCTTCGAACGATCTTGTGCCAGCTTCTCCGCCAATCCTGTATCCACATGTCGATGGATCCTAACATGCCTAAGGTTCTTCCTTTTTGGATTCCCCACTAAACGCATACTCCCATCGGCTACCTCCACGAAATGCTCGTCTACCACACCAACCACAACAAAGTACCGCTCCCGATCCCTACCTGCTGTTGACGTGACAAGTTGACCCAGACGCACCGTCTGCATCGGCTTCACTCCCACCAGCACCTCTTAAAGAATCGTTAGAACTTCAACACCATCTTCAAGGATCGCAACCGTATCCTCAAAGTGGGCGCAGAGACTTCCATCCAAAGTAACAACCGTCCAATCATCCTCTAGGACTCGGACTCTGTAATCTCCGGCCGTAACCATCGGCTCAATCGCTAGTACCAGTCCGGGTTTTAGGCGTGGTCCCCTATTAGGCAACCCAAAGTTAGGCACCTGGGGATCCTCATGCATTTGTGAGCCGATTCCATGGCCCACAAAATCCCGAACGACTCCAAATCCGGCTGTTTCAGCAAAGGATTGCACCGCGTGGGAAATGTCCCCCAACCTTCCACCTGGTGCTGCCGCTTCAATCCCCGCTTGAAGCGCACCTGCCGTGATTTCAATCAGACGCTGTGCTTCCATGGAGCTCTCCCCCACACCATGGGTACGCGTTGCATCTCCGTGAAAGCCATCGATATATGCTCCGATGTCAACACTGATAATGTCCCCTTCTTGCAGGATGCGATCGCCAGGAATACCATGCACCACTTCTTCGTTAATCGACGTACAGATGCTCTTGGGATAGCCTCGGTAACCTTTGAATGATGGAGTCGCACCACAACTCATAAGATAATCCTCGGCTAGCTGGTCGAGCTTTAGCGTCGAAATCCCGGGCTGAATAGCTTCCGCCAGTTTGGCATGAACTTCCGCCACAATCCGGCCAGCTTTGCGCATTGAGTTAAGAGCCCGGTCCGACTTAAGCACTATCATTTAATCATCCACCTTTAGCAACACCTATGGCACCTTTTGAGGTCATCAAGGACTCTGCTAATTTGTGCAAACACCTGATCAACCTCTTGCTGCCCTTCTATATTACACAACTTATGCTGCGTAGTATAGTACTCCACCAACGGCAATGTCTGTTCATAGTATACTGCTAAGCGCTTGCGCGCTGTCTCTTCATTGTCGTCGCTACGTCGAACCAACTTGCCTTGACATGCTTGGCAGTGGGCAAGTTCCGGTGAAACCTGATAAGTCGCACCACAATCCTCACAAACCAACCTTCCGCTAATCCTCCGGACCACTTCGTCTTCGTCGATCCGAATGTTGAGCACAACATCAAGGCACGTACCTAGTTCAGCTAAGACGCCATCAAGCGCCTCGGCTTGTGCGACCGTCCGCGGGTATCCATCCAAGACAAAACCCGGCAGGCAGTCTGGACTCTCCAATCTGTGTTTAACCACGGCTACCGCGATTGCATCAGGAACCAACCGTCCTTCATTGATATGCTTCTGCGCTTCCCGACCAAGGGCGGTTTGTCCTTCAATTTCCGCTCGGAACATTTCACCCGTGGAAATATGCGGTATCCCGTACCGGTGAGACATAAGCCGCGCCTGGGTCCCCTTCCCGGCAGCCGGCATACCGAGTAAGACAATTCTCACCTTACTGGCCCCCTCTACCCACAACAAAGGAATCATTGCTTCCTTTAGGACATGAATCCTTCGTAATGCCTCATTACTAAATGGGCTTCTATCTGTTTCATCGTATCAAGTGCAACACCCACAAGAATTAGTAAGCCCGTGCCGCCGAAATAAAACAGATTCATCGGCACTCGGGTGATACTAGCCATCAAGTAGGGCGATACAGCAATCAAAGCTAAAAAGATGGCCCCAACTAACGTGATCCGGGTCAGTACCTTTTCCAGATACTGCGTTGTTGGTTTACCAGGTCGTAGGCCCGGAATAAATCCACCGTGTTTTTTCATGTTATCTGCAATATCCTTCGGATCAAACGTCACTGCCGTATAGAAATACGTAAAGAAGATCGTCAAGACCACATACAGAATATTGTATCCTACAGTGCCGACGCCAAGCCAACGCTCTATCCCTGAAATCGCCGGGATAAACTGAGCAAGCGTTAATGGGAAGGTCAATACCGAAGAAGCGAAAATGACCGGCATGACTCCCGCCTGATTGACACGAAGTGGAATATACGTGCTTTGCCCACCGTATACTCTTCGGCCCACAACCCGTTTAGCATACTGTACCGGAATTCGTCGTTGCCCTTCCTGAATCAGGATTACACCACCGATAACCACTACGGCAAGAATCATAAACACAATAAAGCTAAGTGGATTCAACCCACCCTCACCGACGGAACGAATGGTAAGGTAAGTTGATGCTGGCAACCTCGCCACAATTCCAGTGAAAATGATTAACGAGACTCCATTTCCTAGACCGTTCTCGCTAATCTTCTCACCAAGCCACATCAGAAATACCGTTCCAGCCGTTAGTGTGGTAACAATAAGCGCTACCCCGCCGAAACTTGGGAATTTGAGTACTCCGTAGTTCCGAGCAAGCATCGTGGTACCAAACGATTGTACTATCCCAAGCACAACGGTCCCGTAACGCGTATAGTTCTGCAATTTCCGTCTTCCCTCAGGACCTTCCTTCGCTAAGGCTTCCAGACTAGGAATCACCACAGTTAGCAACTGCAAAATAATGGACGCGGTAATATAAGGGCCGACCCCCATCGCAAATACGCTAAAACGACTAAGAGCACCCCCGGCGAACATATCTAGAAAGCCGAAAATTCCGCCTCCCTCGATGTTAAGTCCTTCGGCTAATGCCCGGGCGTCTACCCCGGGAACGGGTACGTGAGTACCAACCCGAAATACCAACAGCAACGCTAGGGTATAGAATATCTTTCGCCTCAGATCCGGAATCTTAAAAGCATTACTTAGGGCCGCTAGCATTTAAATCACCTGCGCCTTTCCACCAGCCGCTTCGATCTTCTCTACTGCGCTCTTGGAGAAGCGATGTGCCTTCACCACGAAGGGCTTGGTGACCTCTCCCCGGCCTAACACCTTTACGCCATCACCGATTTTACTAATCACACCAGCTTCCACAAGCAGCTCCGGTGTAACCTCTGTGTTAGCATCAAACGCATCCAGTCGATCCAAGTTGACTACGGTGTACTCCGTGCCAAAAATATTTGTAAATCCTCGCTTAGGTAGCCGACGCTGTAAAGGCATCTGGCCCCCCTCAAACCCGGGCTTCGTTCCCGAGCCTGATCTTGATCTTTGCCCCTTGTGACCGCGAGTTGCGGTCTTTCCATGGCCAGAGCCGATGCCTCGACCTACCCGTTTAGCTTTTTGTCTCGCCCCTGGGTTCGGTTTCAGATCATGAATCTGCACAAGCTGCACCTCCTCGTACATGTAACTATCTTCAACTACTCTTCTATTATCTCAACCAAATGTCCTACCTTTGTCAGCATGCCGCGCACAGCTGGATTATCTGGTTTGGTAACCGTCATCCCCAGCTTACGCAGCCCCAAAGCTTCTAGGGTAGCCTTCAGGTCCTTGTTCCTTCCTGCCCCACTCTTTACTAGAGTAATCCTCAGTTCCTTGCTCATCGGAAACCGCTACCTCCCATCCAATTTTCCTATCTACTCGCTGACTAACGAGGAAATCTCGGCCACACTCTTACCTCTGATCCTGGCAACGTCCTCGGCAGTTCGTAGATTCTTGAGGGCTTCCATGGTAGCGTTAACCACGTTCACCGAGTTACTCGACCCAAGAGACTTGGTGAGAATATCACGGATACCAGCCGCCTCAAGTACGGCACGCACAGGCCCACCAGCAATTACCCCTGTTCCTTCCGCTGCTGGTTTCAGCAACACACATGCTCCTGAGTATCGCTGCACAATTTCATGGGGTATGGTAGTACCAACAATGGGTACCTCAATCATATTCTTTTTAGCTTTGTCTACGCCTTTGCGAATTGCCATCGATACTTCCTTGGACTTACCCATGGCAGCTCCAACCCGGCCCTTACCATCGCCAACAACAACTAAAGCATTAAATCTCCGGTTTCGACCACCTTTTACCGTCTTAGAAACCGGATTGATCGATACCACGCGTTCCTCTAAATCTGCCATTTCCACATTATTACGCTTCCGCATTCACTAGCCTCCTTTCCCCTTCGATACTAAAATTCCAATCCCTCAGACCGCGCTGCATCAGCAAGGCTGGCTATCACACCGTGATATTTGTAGCCTGCCCGATCAAAGACCACCTTGGAGATCCCCTTCTCCTGAGCCCGCTTGGCCACAAGCTTGCCGACCATCTCAGCCTGTTCCTTCCTGCAACCGGACTGACTTGCACGCAGTTCAGGATCCAAGCTTGAAGCAGCAGCTAGCGTCTGCTGGTTAACATCATCTATCACTTGGGCATAGACATGTTTAAGACTCCTAAATACAACCAGCCGAGGTCTTTCGGGAGTTCCAGACACTTTCTTACGCACCCGCGCGTGGCGGCGATTCTTAGCTTGCACCTTCTTGCTGGTAGACACCTTCTTCACCTCTCTCATATCACACACACAAACATCGTACCGCTCTGGCCCACTTATATTCGGCCGGCCTTTCCGGCCTTACGGCGCACATATTCGTTGGCATATCGAATACCTTTGCCCAGATAGGGTTCCGGCGGTCTAATCGCCCGAATGTTCGCAGCAGTCTGTCCTACCAATTCCTTATCAATGCCGCGCACAACAATCTGGGTCGGTTTTGGCACATCAAACTCTATCCCGTCCTCGGGCGTAATTTGCACAGGATGGGAATAGCCAACTGCAAGGTTAATCTCTGACCCTTGCTTCGTCGCTCGATATCCCACACCTACAATTTCTAGCTGCTTTTCATAACCTTTAGTTACTCCCTCGACCATGTTGGCGATAAGAGTCCGGGTTAACCCGTGCAAAGCTTTGTGTTCCTTTTCATCACTCGGGCGTTCTACTTGAATATGGCCATCTTCAACAGTAACCACCATATCCTGATGCATTTCCTTCTCTAAGGTTCCCTTAGGACCCTTAACAGTAACCCGTTGTCCGTCTACTGAAACCGACACACCCGCAGGGATCTGAATTGGTTGTTTACCGATCCTTGACATCGCAGCAATTCACCCCACTTTCTACCAAATGTAGCAGAGCACTTCTCCACCGACGCCATGTTTTCTCGCTGCCTTATCGCTCATCACACCTTGTGATGTGGAGATCACGGCGCACCCTAGGCCCCCTAGTACCTTTGGAATTTCATCCTTATTGGCATAGACCCGCAGTCCTGGTTTACTAATCCTTTTTAGTCCCCGCATGACCCGTTCCTTGTTTTGACCGTAACGTAAGAAGACTCGCAGAACACCCTGCTTGTCATCCCTATATACCTTATAATCCCGTATATAACCCTCTTCTTTCAATATGCGGGCTAGTTCGATCTTAGTCTTTGACGCGGGGATATCTACTTTCTCATGATAGGCGGAATTAGCATTCCTAATCCTTGTTAGCATATCAGCAATTGGATCAGTTAAAGCCATTGCGCTACCCCCTCTCTAATATCCACTCCAAGCCGCTATTACCAGCTGGCTTTAACCACGCCTGGTATTTCCCCACGGTGAGCGAGGTTGCGAAAACAAATGCGGCATAGCTTAAATCGGCGAATATATCCTCGCGGCCGGCCGCAAACTTGGCATCGATTGACCTGACGCGTTGAAAACTTTGCAGGTCTGCTAGACCTTACGATCATCGACTTCTTTGCCATTATTCTCCTCCTTTATTGTCTAAAAGGAAGTCCCAAAAACTTAAGCAGTTCAAAGGCCTCTTCATCGGTCTTTGCCGAGGTATTGAAGCTAACATTCATCCCCCGAACCTGATCTATCTCATCGTAGCTTATCTCAGGGAACATCAATTGTTCCGTAAGGCCCAGACTGTAATTGCCGCGGCCATCGAATCCCTTTGGTGATAGTCCGTTGAAATCCCGGATTCTTGGCAGCGCAGCCCGAATCAGTTTCTCTACGAAGTTGTACATCTGTTCACCCCGTAAAGTGACCTTACAGCCAACTGCCATGCCTTTTCGCAGTTTAAAGTTCGAGATAGACTTGCTAGCCCGGGTAATCACCGGCTTTTGACCACTGATTATGGTCAGATCCCGTACCGCGTTGTCTAGGACCTTGCTGTCAGCCACTGCTTCACCGACACCCATATTCAAGCTTACTTTGAGCAGCTTAGGCACTTCCATTACAGATTTATACTGAAATCTATCCATCAAGGCAGGTACAACTTCCTTCTTGTACCGTTCATATAGCTCTGACATTAGAACACGTCCCCCCTCTCATTCCAGTGGGCTTAATCAATCGTCTTCCCGCACTTTTTGCATACCCGAGCCGAATACCCCTCTTCGGTACGCACCTTGGAGGTTCTTGTGGGTTTGTCACAACTGGGACACACAACCTGAACCTTGGACGCATAAATCCTCCCGGGTTGCTCGATAATGTCACCCTGTGGCAGCTCCCTGGTAGGACGACTGTGCTTCTTCTGGATCTGCACACCCTCCACAACAACCTTACCCGCTTTCGGGAATACACTTAGGACTTTGCCTCTTTTACCCTTGTCGACACCATGTAGCACGATTACCGTGTCATTCTTCTTTACATGAAGTCTCGGCGCCACCGTTATCCCTCCTCCCGGATCGAAATCCTTACAATACCTCCGGTGCCAAGGAGACAATCTTCATGAACTGTTTATCTCTAAGCTCCCTAGCAACAGGACCGAAAATCCGCGTGCCCCTTGGATCCTTTTGGGGATTAATAACCACAGCAGCATTCTCGTCAAACCGTATATAAGAGCCGTCCGGCCGCCGAATTCTACTCTTCGTGCGGACCACAACCGCCGAAACGATCTCTCCTTTTCGTACCACACCACCTGGGGTAGCCTCTTTTACAGTGGCAATGATAATATCTCCCACACTGGCATACCGACGCATTGAACCGCCGAGGACTCTAATGCAAAGTAGTTTCCTCGCACCAGAGTTGTCAGCTACGTTTAACACTGTTTCCTGTTGAATCATGGCCTACCCCTCCTTTCCAGGTTGATACCCTATTTCGCCTTCTCCAATATTTTTACTACTCGCCATCTTTTGTCCTTACTCAAAGGCCGTGTCTCCGCTAAAAGAACCCGATCGCCAATGCGGCACTCGTTGTGCTCGTCATGAGCTTTGTAGTTCTTACTACGGCGCATGCGCTTCCCGTAAAGACGATGTCGAGTAATTCGCCCGACTTCCACAACGACCGTCTTCTCCATCTTATCGCTGACTACAACACCAGTCCGCGTCTTTCGGTTGTTGCGTTCTTGCATGCACATACCTCCTAGCAACCCCTTGCTGGTACTGTCATATTCTAATATTTAGTTCTCTTTCCCGCAAGACCGTTTTGATCCGTGCGATATCCTTTCGCACCTGCCGCACCCGCATCGGATTGTCCAATTGTCCAATCGTCAGCTGAAACCTGAGGTTAAACAGCTCCTCTTTCAACTCATCTAACTGGCGGTGCAGTTCTTCATCCGTCAAATCCCGTAATTCCTCAGCTTTCATCTGCATCACCACCACCTACACCCGCCCTTTTGACAAACTTACATTTAATGGGCAATTTATGTGCGGCTAGGTTCATGGCCTCCCGCGCCAGCTCCTCGGATACGCCAGCCATTTCAAACATGATGCGGCCTGGCTTTACTACAGCAACCCAATACTCCGGAGCACCCTTTCCCTTACCCATTCTCGTCTCAGCTGGACGAGCGGTAACGGGCTTATCCGGGAATATCTTAATCCATACCTTGCCGCCACGTCGAATATGTCTGGTCAAGGCTATTCGAGCTGCCTCGATCTGAGTATTCGTAATCCAACCGGGTTCCTGGGCTTGGAGTCCATATTCACCCAAGGTAAGGGTGCTTCCGCGATACGCCTTACCTTTCATCCGCCCCCGCTGTACCTTTCGATACTTAACTCTCTTGGGAACCAACATCATTAATCTCCCCCTTCAGCCGCGGCCTTCCCTGTCCTCTCGGGCAATACCTCTCCCTTGTAGATCCAGACCTTCACACCGATTTGCCCGTAGGTTGTGTCTGCCTCGGTAAAGCCATAATCGATGTCGGCACGCAACGTATGCAAAGGGATCTTTCCTTCAGAACTCCATTCGGTGCGAGCAATTTCCGCTCCACCTAGTCGCCCGCTGACGCTGATCTTAATACCTTCTGCGCCTAAACGTAGAGTCCGTTGCTGAGCCTGGCGCATTGCCCTTCGAAACGATACACGTCTTTCTAACTGGTAGGCAACACTCTCTGCCACTAACTGCGCATCTAGCTCAGGATACTTTACCTCAACGATATTAACCTGAACCCGTTTTCCTGTTAATGCTTCTAAGTCCTTCCGAAGCGTATCAACTTCATGTCCGCCCTTCCCGATGACCATACCGGGTCGAGCAGTATGAATCGTTAGTCTCACTTGGTTTGCCGCACGCTCTATCTCCACTCGGGAAACACCAGCACCATAGAACCGTTCTTTCACAAACCTACGCAATTTCAGATCTTCGTGTAACAGATCCGCGTAATCTCGTTTGTTAGCATACCAACGGCCATCCCAGTCTCTGATGATGCCCAACCTAAGACCGTGCGGATGCACTTTTTGCCCCACTACGCTATTCCTCCTTTTCCTCCAAAATCACCGTAACATGACTGGTGCGCTTAAAAATCCGATCAGCACTGCCCCGCGCCCGAGGTCTCAAACGTTTCCACGTCGGGCCTTCATCAACATAGGCAGCGGCTACATACAAGCTGTCCCGATGCATATCATGATTATTCTCTGCATTAGCAGCAGCTGACCTAATAACCTTCTCAAGAACCTTCCCACCCCGCTGCGGGGAAAACTGTAAAATGCCAATGGCATCATCCAAATCTTTCCCTCTAATCTGGTCAACGACCAAACGCAACTTACGTGGCGAAATCCGAACATGGCGTGCTATAGCTCTTGCCTGCACCTGATTACCTCCTTCCCTGTTGAAGCAGGTGACTACTTCAACGCCGTCGAGCGTTCTGTATGGAAACCGTGTCCACGAAATGTCCGGGTCGGCACAAACTCGCCCAGTTTATGACCCACCATGTGCTCTGTAATATAAATTGGAACATGTTTCCGTCCATCATACACAGCTATGGTATGACCGATCAATTGCGGGAAGATGGTCGAACGGCGTGACCAAGTCTTGATAACTCGCTTCTCGCCCTTCTCATTCATCTCCTTGATCTTCTTCATCAAATGATCATCGATAAACGGGCCTTTTTTTAAAGATCTGCTCATCTTTGTAAGCCCCCTTCCAAGCCGTACATAGTAACTACAATCGGCTAACCGCGCCTTGTGCGCACGACATATTTATCCGACTGTTTCTTCTTTCTCGTTCGATAACCCTGGGTTGGTTTACCCCATGGAGTAACCGGCGCTCTACCAATAGATGACCGTCCTTCTCCACCACCATGTGGATGGTCCACTGGGTTCATTGCTACACCTCGAACTCCCGGACGGCGTCCGAGCCAGCGCATTCTCCCAGATTTGCCCCAGCTAATATTCTCGTGTTCTACATTACCAACTTGACCGATGGTGCCACGGCAGGTTAGTAAAACCATTCTAAACTCACCCGATGGCAAACGTAGGGTAGCATATTTCCCCTCTTTAGCCATCAATTGTGCGCTACTTCCAGCCGAACGCGCCAACTGTCCACCTCGACCTGGATACAGCTCAATATTATGAACCACTGTACCTAGGGGAATGTTTGCCAAGGGCAAACAATTACCCGCCTTGATGTCCGCTGTAGGACCCGACATAACTTGATCGCCAACCGACAGTCCCAGGGGAGCTAGGATATACCGTTTCTCACCGTCAGCGTAGTGCAAAAGAGCAATCCGCGCCGTACGATTCGGATCGTACTCTATTGCTGCAACTTTAGCAGGAACGTTGTCCTTATCCCTCTTAAAATCAATTAATCGGTAGCTGCGCTTATGGCCACCGCCACGATGACGAGCCGTGATTCTACCATAATTATTGCGTCCACCCCTACTATTTAATGGGGTAACAAGGGACTTCTCCGGCGTAGTCTTGCTAAGACCTTCAAAACTTGAACCGGTCATATCCCGTCGTCCCGGGGTAGTCGGTTTATACGACTTTATCGCCATAACTAACCCTCCTCTACTGCCCCTCCTGCAAATCTCAGCCTGAACTACAGACTCTCAAAAATATCAATGGTACTGCCGGGGGACAACTTCACAATCGCCTTTTTCCAAGCCTTTGTATACCCTTCGGTCCTTCCACGCCGGACCAATTTGCCTGGCACATTCAAAGTGTTAATATTCTCCACTTCAACATCAAACAAGGCCTCGACAGCCTGCCGAATCTGCGTCTTGTTCGCCCGACGGTCTACCTCAAAGACATACTTGTTCTGCTCTCGCAGCAACGTACTTTTTTCCGAGACAACCGGTCGAATAATAACATTCCTCAGCTCCATTAGCCCAGCACCTCCTCAACCTTTTTAATGGCTGCGCTGGTCATAATGACATGCTTTGCAACCAATAATGGATATACGTGCACATCACTGGCCACGATGCAATTGACCTTGGGAATATTTCGCGTTGCTAATAGCACATTTTTATCATTTTCAGCAGTTACTATCAATACTGAACCATCCTTGATGCCCAGTTTGTCAAGAAGCTGCATCCCCAGTTTGGTCCTTGGTTCATTAATGCCTAAGTCATCAACAACAATGAGCTGTCCAGCTTCTAACTTAGCACTAAGTGCTGACTTAAGAGCATTCCTTCTTGCTTTCTTAGGCATAGAATATCCAAAGTCCCGGGGCTGTGGACCAAAGGTCACACCCCCGCCCACCCATATAGGTGAACGAATACTACCATGCCGCGCCCTACCGGTGCCCTTCTGCCGCCATGGCTTGCGACCCCCACCACGGACTTCGGCCCGGGTCTTGGTCGCCACAGTACCCTGTCGGCACCGTGCAAGATGCGCTACCACTGCATCATGCATCAGGGACTCGTTTATCTTTGCACCGAACACTTCCGGACGCAATTCCATTGTTTCTACCTGTTTCCCATCCGCATTTAATACGGTTACCTGTGGCATCGTCTAACCTCCTCTTCGCCACTAACTTGCCTTGATCATTACCAGACTGCCCCGTATCCCGGGTACAGAACCTTTGACCAGGAGCAAGTTCCGCTCATGATCCACCCTGACTACCTGAAGGTTTTTCGCGGTTACCCGTTCATTACCCATTCGTCCGGGAAGCTTACGTCCCTTAAACACTCTAGAACCACCAGTGGCACCCATTGACCCGGGGCCTCGGTGATATTTCGATCCATGTGCCATGGGACCTCGACCAAAATTGTGGCGTTTGATTGACCCGGCAAATCCCTTACCCTTAGACTGACCGATTACGTCAACCAACTGACCAGCCTTAAATATCTCGGTGGTCACCTGTGCACCCACTTCGAGTTTGTCTAGATCAGTCGGTTCCAGCCTAAACTCCCGCAAGTATCTACATGGTGAAATACCAGCTTTGCTAAAATGTCCTGCGGTGGGTTTGCTTGGGTGTTTTTCCTCCCCGAAGCCCAGCTGAACAGCAGCATATCCATCCTTTTCAGCGGTCTTCTTCTGTACAACCACACAGGGACCCGCCTGAAGTACTGTTACCGGAATTGCGTTTCCCTTATCATCAAATATCTGGGTCATGCCAATCTTTCGACCCACTAGTCCTATAGCCATTACTGCACCTCCTCTGCGTAACACCGCGTCCATTATAACTTGATTTCAATATCGACACCCGCTGGCAGATCCAAACGCATCAGCGCGTCGACTGTTTTCGGTGTTGGATCGAGGATATCGATCAGTCGCTTGTGAGTTCTCATTTCAAACTGCTCGCGCGAATCCTTATGAATATGCGTTGACCTTAGGACAGTTATAACATTACGCTCAGTTGGCAACGGAACTGGTCCTGAAACACCTGCCCCGGTTCTACGGGCTGTCTCTACGATCTTCTCCGCAGATGTATCAAGCACCTTATGATCAAACGCCTTAAGACGGATTCTAATCTTTTGCTTAGCCATACCCTCTTTGCTTCCTCCCTGACGTCCGATTAGTATCCCCCGAATTGGGGGCCTGCGGACATGCTCTCCGGAAATTACCCGGACATCCGGCAACCTCCCGGTTCATCGCTTTATCCAAAGCAACGGGAATTACCTGTTACTTTATTACCTTCGTGACAACTCCTGCTCCAACAGTCCTACCACCTTCTCGAATAGCAAAGCGTAGTCCTTCCTCCATCGCAATCGGTGTGATTAACTTTACACTAACACTCACCCGGTCGCCAGGCATAACCATCTCTGTTCCCTCGGGTAACTCCAGATCCCCG
>Ga0172382_10000615_pt1 | contig 66843 bp, 61 predicted proteins | sample Leawel138RmetaG_FD_122245 | JGI IMG/M metagenome (GOLD analysis project Ga0172382, IMG submission 122245) | Leachate microbial communities from a municipal landfill in Southern Ontario, Canada - Leachate well 138R metaG | ecosystem: Engineered > Solid waste > Landfill > Unclassified | place...
CGCGTACGATCGGCGAGCATCCCGAGACGGGCAATCCGATCACCGCCAGCATCGGCCGCTATGGGCCCTACCTCGCGCATGGCGGCAAGTATGCGAAGCTGCGCGCGACCGCCGAGGTGTTCGAGACCGGGATGAACGCCGCCGTCGCCCGGCTGGCCGACGCCGCGAGCGGCGGACGGGGTCAGCGCGCCGCCGCGGAGCCACTCAAGACCTTCGGACCGCACCCGACCTCGGGCGGCGAGATGAAGCTGATGGCGGGCCGTTATGGCCCTTACGTCACGGACGGCACCACCAACGCCACCCTGCCGCGCGACAAGAGTCCCGAGGAGCTGACCGCCGAGGAGGCCGTCCGGCTGATCGACGAGAAGGCGGCCAAGGGTCCGGCGAAGAAGGGCGGGCGCAAGAAGGCGCCGGCCAAGAAGGCGGCCGCGAAGAAGGCTCCGGCGAAGAAGGCTCCTGCGGAAAAGGCTGCGGTCAGGAAAGCCCCGGCCAAGAAAGCGGCAGCAAAGAAGGCGGCGGAATAGCGCGGCGTCGCGCCCGGCGGCGCGGCGCGCGTCTTCGTATTTATACGAGCCGCGGATTCAGCGAAATCGTCATGCAATGTTTACTATGGTTCCGGCAGGGGAGTGGGGCTGCTCCCCACCATCCGCCGGCCTGCCGGGAACCATAGAGCGACGTCGTGTCCGATACGAAGCGATCAAAGGGCTCCTCCAGCCGCCGTAAAGCCGGCGGGGCGAGCGTCGCGGCCGCCGTATCCGTGCTCGAGAAGGAGCAGGAGCTTGCTCCCGTCCGCGACGAGTTCGGAGACATCGACGATATCCTGGGCGAACTTGCGGTGCCGTCCGCGCCAGCGCCCCCGACCCCGACCGGCCTTGACGACATCCTCGCCGAGATTTCCGGCACGGCGCCCGCCGAGGCGGCGGACGGCCTGGACGATATCCTGAACGAACTGGCCCCGACGGCGGGGGACGACGGGCTCGGCCTTGACGATGTCCTGAACGAGGTCGCCGGCCCTGCGCCGGCCGAGGTGGACAGCTTCGACGACATCCTGAGCGAGATCGCCGGTCCCGTCCAGTCCGAGCCGACGGCAAACCTCGACGACATCCTGAGCGAAATCGCGGGGCCGGCAACGGCCACGCCGGCCGAAGGCGAAGCCACTGTCGACGATCTTGCCGAAGTGCTGGACGGGTTGGCGGCCGATGCCGCACCCTCTCCGCCGGATGCCGTGCCGGACGCTGCCGGAGAGGCGAAGGTAGGGTTCGCGGCCCGCGTGATGCGGCTGCCGGGCGCTTTCGTTCCCCGGCTCGACGGCACCCGGACGATCTCGCGCAAGGCTCATGCCGGCCTGGTGAGCGCGGTGGGGCTGCTGGGCCTCGCGGCGGCGGGGGAGGCTGCCTATATCGTGCTGCGCCCGCCCACGGCGCCGGCCGCCGACATGCGCCAGGCCACGCTCGTCACCGTCGTGCCTGTCGACTATTCGAAAGTCGACCTGACCCGCTATCGCGACAAGAGGCGCTCGCTGGCCGAAGGCGGCCGCGACATGCTGCGCAATCCGGCGATCAAGCACGCGGTGGTCGGTCTCGACAACGGCGAGAAGCTCTACGATGAAATCCGCGAACTGGCCCAGGAAAGCCCGGCGGCGGACCTCGTGAAGATCGGCGGCGACAGGCTGGTGATCGCCTCGTGCGACACGCCCGTCTGCGGCGACAGGGGCTTCCGGCTGGTCTACGATCTCCAGGCGGAAAGCGCGACCGTCTGCGTGACCCAGAGCTATCGCGACGGCGCCCTGGTGTCCTACAGCTACGGCCCCGCCGGCTACCGCGAGCAGCCGAGCTGCCAGGGGATAGGGCAGGCTAAGTCACTTTATAACAGCTCACTGGTCACCGAATCTCACCCAAATCCGTAAATGGACGAACCTGTCCGCGAAGCCGCTCGGCCAGCCGCGCCTTTCCTACATCCGCCCATGAGCATACCGTGGATTCGTCTTTTGTTCCGAACGGGAGAGGCGGATCATGCGGAACCATCATCCTGAACTTCGCGCGGGGCTTGCCGGCAGCGGCCGATGGACACCGGATATGCGGGCGCGGTTCCTCGAGCGACTTGCGGCCGGCGCCGGCGCCGGCGTCCGGGCGGCAGCGGACGCCTGCGGGCTCTCGCGCCAGTCGGTCTACAAGCTGCGGCGGCACGATCCCGTCTTCGCGTGCGCCTGGGATGCGGCGCGGACGGAATCGCGCGCCGCGCTCGATCGGGCCGTGATGTGCTGGATGCACGAGGAGCCCCGGCTTGCGGCGGCGGGAATTGTTCCCCTGGACACCGACAACCCGATCACCCGCGTGTCAACCATCGGCCGCGTCGAGAAGAACGATGACACCGGCAACCCCGGCAACCCGGTGTCAACTACCGGGCGCGCGGCGGAGAGCGGCGGCAGCGACAACCCTATCAACCGGGCGTCAACCGCATGATACGTGTGGCCGATTGAACACGGGTCGAATCCTCTCTGCCGGGGAGGAACGGCGCTTAGTCGATCAACTGCACCCTAACGCACCCATTCCAGCCCGATCTCGTCGTAGAGATCGCGGCTCTCGGCCCAGCCTTCCTCCACTTTCACATGGAGGAACAAGTGGACCCTGGTTTCCAGCAACTCGGCCAGTTCCTTGCGCGCCGCCTCGCCGATCCCCTTGATCATCGCGCCGCGCTTGCCGAGGACGATCGCCTTCTGGCTGTCGCGCGCGACGACGATCTGCTGGCGGATCTCGATCGAGCCGTCCTTGCGATGGGTGTAGCTTTCCGGGCGGACCGCGCTGTCGTAAGGCAGCTCGTCGTGGAGCTTGCGGTAAAGCTGCTCGCGCGTGATCTCGGCGGCGAGCAGGCGTTCGCTGGCGTCGGAGACCTGGTCCTCGGGATAGTGCCAGGGGCCTTCGGGCATCAGCCCGGCAAGATGGCGCTTGAGTTCGGGTACGCCGTCGCCGCTCAGCGCCGAGACGAAGAACACCTCGTCGAAGGCGACCTCGGCCGTCAGTTCCTCCGCCATGACCAGCAGCGGTTCCTTGTCGCAGGCGTCGACCTTGTTGAGCACGAGGATCCTGCGCTCGCGCCGGTCCTTCAGCGCTTCGAGGATGGGCGCGATGTCGTCGCGGCGCTTCTTGCGCGCGTCGACGACGAGGAGGATCGCATCGGCCTCCTGCGCGCCTTCCCAGGCGGCGGCGACCATCGCCCGGTCGAGCCGGCGCCTGGGCGCGAAGATGCCCGGCGTGTCGGCGAGGATGATCTGGGCCTTGAAATCGCCGGTCTCCTCCAGCGCGATTCCCATCAGCCGGGCGCGCGTGGTCTGCGCCTTGGCTGAGACGATCGCCACCTTCTGCCCGACGAGCGCATTGACCAGCGTGGACTTGCCCGCGTTGGGCGCGCCGATGACGGCGACGAGGCCGCAGCGCTCGGTCATCCGAACCTCCTGAGGAATTCCTCGGCCGCCAGCGTCTCGGCCTCCTGCTTGCTGGTGCCCGTCGCCTCCGCCTCGCCCACGCCCTTGACCGCCACGGCGACGGTGAAGCGGGCGGCGTGGTCGGGGCCAGAGCGCTCGATCAGGCGATATTCGGGCGTCCGGCGGCGGTTGCCGGCGGCCCATTCCTGCAGCGCCGACTTGGGGTGCTTGCGCTGCCCGGTCTGTCCGGCCACGGCATCGGCCCAGAGCCGGCGGACGATGGCGCGGGTCGGCTCGAAGCCCTGCTCGAGAAAGCTCGCGCCCAGCAGCGCCTCCATCACGTCGCCCAGGATGTTGTCGCTGTCCTGCCCGCCATCGTCGCGCGCCTGCTTGCCGAGCAGCATGTGCGGACCGAGCCCGATGCCGCGCGCGACTTGCGCGCAGGTTGCGCGGCTGACCAGCGCGTTGAGCCGTTGCGACAGCTTGCCTTCGTTGCCGGTGCCCAGCTCGTGCAGCCATTCGGCCACGGCGAGGCCGAGCACGCGGTCGCCGAGGAATTCCAGCCGCTCGTAGTTGCGCGGGTTGCCGGTGCTGCCGTGCGTCAGCGCCTCCAGCCACAGCGCCTCGTCCTGGGGCTCCCGTCCGGCGAGGCGGGCGAGGAAGGCGCGGGTGTCCTGCTCGAGCATCCGCTAGAACGTGCCGCCGATCCGGTCCCAGCGCGCGGCGGTGAACCAGGTCCAGGGCTTGAGCCATTCGGCCGAGCCGTCGGTGGAGAACATCACGATCGTCGCCCGGCCGACGAGGGTGGCCTGCGGCACGATGCCGATGCCCTGCCGCGGGAAGGCCGGGAAGCGGCTGTCGAGCGAGTTGTCGCGGTTGTCGCCCATCAGGAACAGCGAATCCTGCGGCACGACGAAGACCGGCGTGTTGTCCTGCGCGGTCCGCTCCAGATCGAGCACGAAGTAGCTCTTGCCGTTGGGCAGGGTTTCCTTGAACTGCGGATAGCGGCAGACGCGCTTGCCGTCGGGCCTGGTCGCCTCGTAGCGGTTGGCGTGCTCGAACACCGGGGCATAGCAGCCGGTGTTGGGCGAAACGGCGATCTCGAAGTCGGCCACGCGTTCCCTGGCCACGGCCTTGCCATTGATGTGGAGCTGGCCGTCGATCATCTGGATCTGGTCGCCCGGCAGGCCGATCACCCGCTTGATGTAGTCGTCGCTGTTGGTCGGCGGCGCCTTGAAGATGACGACATCGCCGCGCTGCGGCTCCTGCGCGAAGACGCGCCCGGGGATCAGGGGCAGGCTGAACGGCAGCGAATAGCTGGAGAAGCCGTAGGGCCACTTCGCCGCCAGCAGGTAGTCGCCGTTCTGCAGCCGCGGCAGCATCGATTCGCTGGGGATGTTGAACGGCGCGAAGATGAAGCTGCGGAACACGACGACGATCAGCACCAGCTTGGCCAGAAAGACGAAGAAGTTTTCTTCCTTCTTCGCCGGCTTCGCGGGAGGGGTCTCGTCCGGGGTTTTCGCGGCGGGGGCGGTTTCGGTCATCGCCAATCCATGTTGGCGGCAGCGCCCGGCGTCAAGCCCGCAGGCTCGATGTCCACCGTGGCGAGCGGGGCGATGCGGCGTCGGGCGTGACGACCCGATCCGATGGCGCTTGGCCTTCGCAGGCGCAGCATGCAATATGGCGGGACGGAAGCGAAGGATCAGGCATGAACAGCTCGTTGCGCGCGGCATGGGGAACGCTCGGGGCATTGCCCAAGCCCGGCCTGAAGGCGCTTTTCGCCGCCGAGGAAAGCCGCGTGGACCGGCTGGCCGTCCGGCTCGAACTGCCCGGCGGCGGGGTGCTGTTCGACTGGTCGAAGACCCATCTCGACGAGGCGCACCTAGCCGGCTTCCTGGCGCTGGCCGAGGCCGCCGGCTTCGCGCCGCGCCGCGCCGCGCTGTTCGCCGGTGAGATCGTCAATCCCACCGAGGCGCGCGCGGCCGAGCACACCGCGCAGCGGGGCATCGGCAAGGACGAAAGCGTTGAGCAGGCGGCCATGCTGCACGCGCGGATGCACATGCTGGCCGAGGCAATCCACCAGGGCGCGCTGGGCGAGATCAGGCACCTGATCCACATCGGCATCGGCGGCTCGGCGCTGGGGCCGGCGCTGGCGGTGGACGCGCTGGCGCGCGACGGGGCGATGGTCGACGTCCACGTCGTCTCGAACATCGACGGCTGCGCGCTCGAAGCCGCCTTCGCCGCCTGCGATCCGGCGACCACGCTGCTCGCCGTGGCCTCCAAGACCTTCACCACCACCGAGACGATGACCAATGCCGAAAGCGCGCTCGGCTGGCTGCGCGAGAGCGGCGTCTCCGATCCCTACGGCCGCGTCGTGGCGCTGACCGCCGCGCCCGACAAGGCGGTGGCCTGGGGCGTCGACGAGACGCGCGTGCTGCCTTTCGCCGAGAGCGTGGGCGGGCGTTATTCGCTGTGGTCCTCGATCGGCTTTCCCATCGCGCTCGCGCTCGGCTGGCCGGATTTCGCCGAGTTCCTCGACGGTGCCGCGGCCATGGACGCGCATTTCCGCGATACGGACGGCACCGACAACCTGCCGCTGCGCGCCGCTTTCGCCGACCAGTATTACGCCCGCCTGCGGGGTTGCCAGACGCGCGGCGTCTTTGCCTATGACGAACGGCTGCGGCTGCTGCCCGCCTACCTGCAGCAGCTCGAGATGGAATCGAACGGCAAATCGGTAACCGCCGCGGGCGAGGCGCTGGACGGTCCCTCGGCCCCGATTACCTGGGGCGGGGTCGGCACCGATGCGCAGCATGCGGTGTTCCAGCTTCTCCACCAGGGCACCCATCTCGTGCCGGTGGACTTCATCGCCGCGATCGCGCCCGGCGATGCGCTCGACCCGGCGCATCATCGCATCCTGCTAGCCAACTGCTTCGCGCAGGGCGCCGCCCTGATGGCGGGGCGCGAGAACTCCGGGGACGCGGCGCGGGCCTATCCGGGGGACCGCCCCTCGGCGACGATCCTGCTCGACGAACTCAACCCCGCCACGCTCGGCGCGCTGATCGCGTTTCACGAGCACCGCACTTTCGCCAACGCCGTGCTGATGGGTATCAACCCGTTCGACCAGTTCGGCGTGGAACTGGGTAAGGAGATCGCCGGTCGGATTGAGACCGGCGGGGCGCGGTTCGACCCGTCGACCCAGGCGCTGCTGACCGCGGCGGGGATCGACTGAGCGCCGACCCGCTGGGGGCGTGCCGACGCTCCGCCGATCACGCAGATGCGCAAAAGCCATTGGCATCGCCTGCCGCCACGGCCCATATGCGCCGGCGCAACAGGAGCGGTTCATGGCAGACTACGACTACGATCTTTTCGTCATCGGTGCAGGTTCGGGCGGCGTGCGCGCCAGCCGCGTGGCGGCCTCGCACGGGGCGAAAGTGGCGGTGGCGGAAGAGCACCGCATCGGCGGTACCTGCGTCATCCGCGGCTGCGTGCCCAAGAAGCTGCTCGTCTACGGATCGCATTTCGCCGAGGAACTGCACGACGCCTCGCACTATGGCTGGACGGTCGAGAACATGCGGTTCGACTGGACGGTGCTGCGCGATACGGTGCTGCGCGACGTCGCCCGGATCGAGGCGGCCTATACCCAGACGCTTGACACGCACAATGTCGACCATTTCCATGAACGCGCGACGATTGCCGGGCCGCATGCGGTCAGGCTTTCCAGCGGGCGCGAGATCACCGCGAAGTATATCCTCGTCGCCACCGGCGCCTGGCCGGTGATGCCCGCGTTCGAGGGCCGCGAGCACTGCATCACCTCCAACGAGGTGTTCCATCTGCCGGAGTTCCCCAAGCGCGTCGTCATCCAGGGCGCGGGCTATATCGCGATGGAATTTGCCGGCATCTTCAACGCGCTGGGCGCGCACGTCACCGTGGTCAACCGCAGTGAGGCGATCCTGCGCTCCTACGACCAGTCGCTGCGCGACCGGCTGCTGCAGATCACCATGGCACGCGGCATCGAATACAAGTTCCACTGCCCGCTGACCAAGGTGGAAAGGCTGGAGGACGGCAGCCTGCTGGCGACGCCGGGCAAGCTCGAGCCGCTCAAGGCCGACGTCGTTCTCATCGCCACCGGCCGCAAGCCCAACACCGCCGGACTGGGGCTGGAGAACGCCGGCATCGAACTCGGCCCCAAGGGCGAGATCCCGGTCGACGACTACAGCAAAACCGTGTGTGACAGCATCTACGCAGTCGGCGACGTGACCGACCGTATCCAGCTCACCCCCGTCGCCATCCGCGAGGGGCACGCCTTCGCCGACAGCGTGTTCGGCGCCAACAGGCGCAACACCGCCTACGACTGCGTGCCGAGCGCGGTGTTCTCGCAGCCGCCGCTCGCCGCGGTGGGGCTGACCGAGGGCGAGGCGCGCAACACGTATGGCAACGTCAAGATCTATTCCTCGGACTTCCGGCCGATGAAGAACCTCTTCGCCCAGCGCCACGAACGCGGGCTCTACAAGCTGGTGGTCGATGCCAGCACCGACCGGGTCGTCGGCGTTCACATGATCGGGCCCGATGCGCCGGAAATCCTCCAGGCGGCGGCGATCGCGGTGCGCGCGGGGCTGACCAAGGCGGACTTCGACGCGACCGTGGCGCTGCACCCCTCGATGGCGGAAGAGCTTGTGCTGATGCGGTGAGGTCGTCGTTAGCGGGCCATTAACCATGTCAGGTTACTTCCAAGGGAGCAGCACCGCCTTGGAGGCCAGTTCGTGACCACGATCACTTTCGGAAGCTTCATCCAGCCCGACCGTTCGCTCGAGATGCTTGACGAGCCAAACGCCAAGCTCGGCTGCGTCGTCCATTCGGGTTTTCGCGCCATGAACCAGGCTCCGGGGATCGGGCTGCTCGGGGAGAACCGTATCTTCGACGCCATCTGGCAGCGCTGGACCGAGACGCCGCTGGAATGCGAGGACCAGTGCTCCGCGCAATATTATTTCGACCTTGTGCGCACCTTGCGGGACTTCAACGGTGAGTTTGGCCATGTCGTCGAGGTGGGCTGCTACCTTGGCGGCGCGACGTCGATCCTGGCGGGATGCATGGATCGCTTCGACTTCACGCTGGACATCGTCGACGTGTCGGCACCCTTCCTGCAATACAGCTACGAGCGCGTCCGACGCATGTATCCCGAGGCGGCTGGACGCGTCCGTCTCTTCTACGGAGACCTGCCCAGCTACGTCCGTGAGGTCATGCTGCCGGAGCCGCGCGAGGGCGTGATCGTTCATCACGACGGCGCGCATGACTTCAACCAGGTGGTGAAGGATATGGCCTCGCTGTCTTACGTGCGCGAGCAACTCCACGCGATCATCGCGCAGGACACACACTTGCGCGGCACGGTGCATCACATGAACTTCGTCGACATGGCGCTCTATGCGGTCTTCGGCACCGACCTCAACTATTGCCCGATCGGCGCGCGCTACGACGAGTTCGACTATGTGACTCGCCCCAACAGGTATCAGGGCAACTACTTCGTCGCCGGGCAGCCGGAAGGTTTTGTCCTTCCCATGGCGGTCAACAGCTTCCGCTATCCCCATCCCGAGTTGTCGATGGAGGATTTTCTGCCTGCCCCGGTCATTCGCGACCAGGCGGCCTGATCCCCGTTCTCCCGCTCGGGCGAGATGCGGCCATGGTTCGGGAAGCCCCCGGATCGTGGCCGATCGCGTTCGCATCGCCCGCCCCGGCGCACGCGTTTTCCACGGCCGTCCTGCCCCACGCATTTTAATCGCGCGCTTAAACCTATTGACGCTGCCGCTCCGCCGCGCCTAGGCGCAGGGCGGTAAAACGGTCGTTGAAAGGGATTCTGCCCGCATGTCAGCCAATATCGCCGAGATGGAAAGGCGCCGCGCGGCGGCCAGGCTCGGGGGCGGCCAGCGCCGCATCGACAACCAGCACGCCAAGGGCAAGCTGACCGCCCGCGAGCGGTTGGAGATCCTGCTCGACGAAGGCAGCTTCGAAGAAGTCGACATGTACGTCGAGCACAACTGCATCGACTTCGGCATGAGCGAGGATCACATCCCGGGCGACGGCGTCGTGGTCGGCTCCGGCACGATCAACGGCCGGCTGGTCTTCGTGTTCAGCCAAGACTTCACCGTGTTCGGCGGCGCCGTTTCCGAACGCCATGCGATGAAGATCTGCAAGATCATGGACATGGCGATGAAGGTCGGCGCGCCGGTCATCGGTCTCAACGATTCGGGCGGCGCCCGCATCCAGGAGGGCGTCGCCGCGCTCGCGGGCTATGCCGAGATCTTCCAGCGCAACGTCAACGCCAGCGGCGCGATCCCGCAGATCAGCGTGATCATGGGGCCCTGCGCGGGCGGCGCGGTCTATTCCCCGGCGATGACCGACTTCATCTTCATGGTGAAGGACAGCTCGTTCATGTTCGTCACCGGCCCCGACGTGGTCAAGACGGTGACGAACGAGGTGGTGACGCAGGAGGAACTGGGCGGCGCGATTACGCACACGACCAAGACCTCGGTCGCCGACCTTGCGCTCGAGAACGATATCGAGGCGCTGCTGGCCACGCGCGAACTGTTCGATTTCCTGCCGCTGTCGAACAAGGAAGAAGTGCCCGAGCGCCCTTCGGCCGACCCGTGGAACCGCATCGAGGACAGCCTGGACACCATCGTCCCAGCCTCGGCGACGCAGCCCTATGACATGCAGGAAGTGATCCGCAAGACGCTCGACGAGGGTGATTTCTTCGAGATCCAGCCAGCGTTCGCGGCCAACGTGATCTGCGGTTTCGGCCGCGTCGAAGGGCGCACCGTGGGCGTGGTCGCCAACCAGCCGATGGTGCTGGCCGGCGTGCTCGACATCAACTCGTCGAAGAAGGCCGGCCGCTTCGTGCGCTTCTGCGACGCGTTCAATATTCCGATCATCACGTTCGTCGACGTGCCCGGGTTCCTTCCCGGCACCAGCCAGGAGCACAACGGCATCATCAAGCACGGCGCCAAGCTGCTCTTCGCCTATGCCGAGGCGACCGTGCCGAAGATCACCGTCATCACCCGCAAGGCCTATGGCGGCGCCTACGACGTGATGAGTTCCAAGCACTTGCGCGGCGATCTCAACTATGCCTGGCCGACCGCCGAAATCGCGGTGATGGGCGCCAAGGGCGCGGTCGAGATCATCTTCCGCGGCCAGGACGCCAACGGCATCGCCGCCAAGACCAAGGAATACGAGGACCGCTTCGCCAACCCCTTCGTCGCCGCCGGCAAGGGCTTCATCGACGAGGTGATCTACCCGCACTCCACCCGCCGCCGCATCGCCCTGGGGCTCCGCAAGCTGCGCAACAAGCAGCTCGAGAACCCCTGGAAGAAGCACGACAACATTCCGCTCTGAGGAAGAAGACCATGGAAGACATCTACATCGTCAGCGGCGTGCGCACCGCAATCGGCGACTTCGGCGGCGCGCTGAAGGGTTTCAAGCCGTCCGACCTCGGCGGCATGGTTGCGACCGAGGCGCTCAAGCGCGCCGGCATCTCCCCCGCTGACGTCGAGCACGTCGTGTTCGGTCAGGTCGGCAACACCAGTGCCCGCGACGCTTTCCTCTCGCGGGTCTGCGCGCTCAATGCCGGCATTCCGGACGCGGTTCCGGCCTTCACGCTGAACCGCCTGTGCGGCTCGGGCGTGCAGGCGATCGTTTCGGCCGCGCAGATGATGAAGCTGGGCGAGGCGGCGATCACCCTTGCCGGCGGCGCCGAATCCATGACCAACACGCCGTTCCACGATCACGCGACCCGCTTCGGCCAGAAGATGGGCAACGTCGTGCTGGAAGACGCGCTGACCGTCGGCCTGTCGGACCCGATCGGCGGTTATCACATGGGCATCACGGCGGAGAACGTGGCCGAGCGTCATTGCATCAGCCGTGAGGACATGGACGCGCTCGCCGTGACCAGCCACCAGCGCGCCGCCCGCGCGCAGGCCGAAGGGCGCTTCAAGGAGCAGATTCTCCCGATCGAGATAAAGACCCGCAAGGGTACGGTCGTGTTCGACACAGACGAGCACGTGAAGGGCGATACCAGCGCGGACGTGCTGGCCGCGATGAAGCCCGCCTTCAAGAAGGACGGCGCCGTCACCGCGGGCAACGCATCGGGCATCAACGACGGCGCGGCCGCCGTGGTACTCGCCACGGGCAGCGCGGTCGGGGCGAAGGGCCTGAAGCCGCTCGCCCGTATCGTCGCCTGGGGTCATGCCGGCGTCGAACCCGCATACATGGGCGAAGGGCCGATCAAGGCCGTGCCGATTGCGCTCAAGCGCGCGGGCCTCGCGCTCGACCAGATCGACGTGATCGAAAGCAACGAGGCTTTCGCCGCGCAGGCGGCGGCCGTGGCCAAGGTGCTGGGCTTCGACGCCGAGAAGGTGAATCCCAACGGCTCGGGCGTCAGCCTCGGCCATCCGGTGGGCGCCACGGGCGTGATCCTCACCGTCAAGGCGATCTACGAGCTGAAGCGGACCGGCGGCAAGTACGGCCTGATCACGATGTGCATCGGCGGCGGGCAGGGCATCGCCCTGGTCATCGAGAACGTGGAGTAAGCCCATGGTATTCAAGCTGGGCCGCATGAACCACATCGGCGTCGCGACGCCGGACCTCGATGCTTCGATCGCGTTCTACCGCGACGTCATGGGCGCGACCGACATCACCGAGCCGTTCGTGCTGGAAAGCCAGCAGGTGCGCGTCTGCTTCGTCAACACGCCGGGCGAGAACGGAACCGCCGGTACGCAGGTCGAGCTGCTGCAGCCGACCGCGGCGGATTCGGCGGTCGGCAAGTGGCTGGAGAAGAACCCGATGGGTGGCCAGCACCACATCTGCTATGAAGTGCCGGACATCCACGCGGCGAAGGCCTGGTTCGAAAGTCTCGGCAAGCGCGTGCTCGGCGAGCCGCGGATCGGCGCGCACGGCACGCTCATCTTCTTCGTCCACCCGAAGGACATGGGCGGCCAGCTCACCGAGATCATGGAAACGCCGAAAGCGGCGCATTGAGCGCGCCCGGAGCGTAGATGCCCGTCATCCTGAACCTGTTTCAGGACATATTGTGCCTCCCGGCACAGGTTGAGCGGGCGGAGAAATGGGTGCTGAAACGAGTTCAGCAGGACGATAACGCGAGAGTAGAGCGATGAGCGAGAAACCCATGATCGAAACCTGGCAGGCCGCCGCGGCCAAGGAGGTCAAGGGCAGGGACCTGACCTGGCACACGCCCGAGGGCATCGACGTCAAGCCGCTTTACACGGCCGAGGACGTGCGCGTGGACCCGGGCCTGCCCGGCTTCGCGCCCTTCACGCGCGGCGTGCGCGCCTCGATGTACGCCGGCCGTCCCTGGACGATACGCCAGTACGCCGGGTTTTCCACCGCCGAGGAATCGAACGCTTTCTATCGCCGCAACCTTGCGGCCGGGCAGAAGGGGCTGTCTGTCGCCTTCGATCTCGCCACCCATCGCGGCTACGATTCCGATCACCCCCGCGTCGTCGGTGACGTCGGCAAGGCGGGCGTGGCGATCGACAGCGTCGAGGACATGAAGATCCTGTTCGACGGCATCCCGCTCGACCAGATGTCGGTCTCGATGACGATGAACGGCGCGGTGATCCCGATCCTCGCCTTCTTCATCGTCGCAGGCGAGGAGCAGGGGGTCGAGCGCAAGCTGCTCGACGGGACCATCCAGAACGACATCCTCAAGGAGTTCATGGTCCGCAACACCTACATCTACCCGCCCGAGCCGAGCATGCGGATCATCTCGGACATCTTCGGCTACACCAGCCGCGAGATGCCGAAGTTCAACTCGATCTCGATCTCCGGCTACCACATGCAGGAAGCCGGCGCGACGCAGGTGCAGGAACTGGCCTTCACCATCGCCGACGGCATGGAATACGTGAAGTACGGCGTCGCCTCGGGCCTCGACATCGACCAGTTCGCCGGGCGCCTGAGCTTCTTCTTCGCCATCGGCATGAACTTCTTCATGGAAGTGGCCAAGCTGCGCGCCGCGCGGGTGCTGTGGCACCGGGTGATGACCAGGCTGGGCGCCCAGTCGGAACGCAGCAAGATGCTGCGCACCCACTGCCAGACCTCGGGCGTTTCGCTGACCGAGCAGGACCCCTACAACAACGTCATCCGTACCACGATCGAGGCGATGGCGGCGATGCTGGGCGGCACCCAGTCGCTCCACACCAACGCGCTGGACGAGGCGATCGCGCTGCCGACCGACTTCTCGGCGCGCATCGCCCGCAACACCCAGATCGTCATCCAGGAAGAGACCGGGATGACCAAGGTGGTCGATCCGCTGGGCGGCTCGTACTACATCGAGGCGCTGACGCAGGAACTGGTCGACAAGGCCTGGGAGATCATCGAGCGCGTCGATGCCGAAGGCGGCATGGCCAGGGCGGTCGCCGCCGGCTGGCCCAAGGCGATGATCGAGGAAGCCGCCGCTGCCCGCCAGGCGCGGGTCGACCGCGGCGAGGATGTGATCGTCGGCGTCAACAAGTACCGCCTCGCCAACGAGGACCTGCTCGAGACGCTGGAAGTCGACAACACCAAGGTCCGCGAGGCGCAGATCGCCCGCATCGCCAAGGTGAAGGCGAAGCGCGACGAGGCGGCCTGCCAGGCGGCGCTCAAGGCGCTGCGCGATGGCGCGGCCCAGCCTGCCAGCATCGAGAACAACCTGCTGGCCCTGGCTGTCGAAGCCGCCCGCGCCCGCGCCACGCTGGGCGAGATCAGCCTGGCGATGGAAGAGAGCTTCGCCCGCTACGGCACCGTGCCGACCCCGGTGAAAGGGGTCTATGCCGCGCCTTACAAGGGCGACAGCCGCTGGCAGCAGGTGGTTGACGGCGTCGAGGCGGTGACGCGCCGCCTCGGCCGCAAACCGAAGCTGCTGGTCGCCAAGATGGGCCAGGACGGCCATGATCGCGGCGCCAACGTGGTTGCCTCGGCCTTCGGGGACATGGGCTTCGATGTCGTTTCGGGCCCGCTGTTCCAGACGCCGGAGGAAACCGTGGTGCTGGCATTGGACAGCGGCGTTGACGTGGTCGGCGCGTCCAGCCTCGCCGCTGGCCACAAGACGCTGATCCCCGAGCTGATCCGGAAGCTGCGCGAGCAGGGCCGCAACGACGTCAAGGTGATCGCCGGCGGCGTCATCCCGCCGCAGGACTACGAGTTCCTGCGCAACGCGGGCGTGCAGGGCATCTACGGCCCGGGCTCGAACGTGGTCGAATGCGCGGCCGACGTGCTGCGCCTGCTCGGCCACAACATGCCGCCGGTGGGTGAGCTGGAAGCGGCGGAGTAAGTTGCAGCAGGGGCACGCCAGCTTCATCGGCATCGCGGCGCTGATGATCATTGCCGGCATCGGCATTCCGCTGATGGCGACGCTCAATGCCGGCCTCGGCAAGCAGCTTGCCAGTCCGGCGGCGGCGACGTTCATACTTTATGTCGTCGGGGTGGTGCTCGCGACCGGTGTGCTGCTGGCCGCGGGCGGCATGCCGTCCGTGGAGAAGTTTCGCGGCATCGGCCCGCACTTCTACATGGGCGCGGTCTTCGTTGTCTTCTACATCGTCACGATGACCTGGGCGGCGCCCCGCATCGGCGTCGGCAATGCGGTGTTCTTCGTGCTGCTGGGGCAACTGGTCGCGGCGGCGGCGATCGATCACTACGGCTTGTGGGGCGCAGTGCGCTCCGCGATCACTGGCAAGCGTGTGCTCGGCATCGCCGTGATGGCGCTGGGCGTCTATCTGGCGAGGAAGCCGGTGTGAGGGGGGAGGCTACGATCTGATGCCGACCGTCATGCGGATCGGCGCCTTCCGGTTCTACTTCTTCAGCCATGAGCCGAACGAGCCGCCGCATGTCCATGTCGATTGCGGCAGCGCGACGATCAAGCTCTGGCTCGATCCGGTTGAGGTGGCGAAGACCCGCGGGTTCCGCGCACACGAGATTGGTGGCATTGTCGAGATGGTTGACGAACACAGGACGAAGCTGTTGGAGGCCTGGCATGAATATTTCGGCTAAAGTGTCCGACGAGCGCGTGCTGGACGTGCATTGCGACGAGCATCGCCTGATCGTCGACTTGATGGACGGGCGCACGATCTCTGTTCCTCTCGCCTGGTATCCGCGCCTGCTTCACGCCACGCCGGAGGCACGTGCGAAGTGGGAGTTGTGCGGCGGGGGCTACGGCATCCACTGGCCCGAGATCGATGAAGACCTCAGCACCGAGGGCCTTCTGCGCGGCGCTCCGGCGCCAAGAGCGGCCTAAGTTTAACGGCGATTTCATTTCGGAGAATTCGACTTGTTCAAGAAAATCCTCATCGCCAACCGCGGCGAGATCGCCTGCCGCGTCATCAAGACTGCGCGCCGCATGGGTATTCAGACGGTTGCCGTCTATTCGGACGCGGATGCGCGCGCGCCCTTCGTGCAGATGGCGGACGAGGCCGTGCACATCGGGCCATCGCCGGCGGCGCAGTCCTACCTGATCGCCGACAAGATCATTGCGGCGTGCAAGCAGACCGGGGCCGAGGCCGTCCATCCGGGCTACGGCTTCCTGTCGGAGCGGACGAGCTTCGCCGAGGCGCTCGCGGCCGAGGGCATCGAGTTCATCGGGCCGCCGGTCGGCGCCATTGCGGCGATGGGCGACAAGATCGAATCGAAAAAGCTGGCCCGGGAAGCCGGCGTCAACGTGGTGCCCGGCTTCGTCGGCGAGATCGAGGACACCGAGCATGCGGTGCGCATCTCGAATGAGATCGGCTATCCGGTGATGATGAAGGCCTCGGCCGGCGGCGGCGGCAAGGGCATGCGCCTGGCCTACAACGAGCAGGACGTGCGCGAGGGCTTCGAGTCCGTAAAGCGCGAGGGCCTCAACTCGTTCGGTGACGATCGCGTGTTCATCGAGAAGTTCATTCTCAACCCGCGCCACATCGAGATCCAGATCCTGGGCGACAAGCACGGCAACGTGCTTTACCTCAACGAGCGCGAATGCTCGATCCAGCGGCGCCATCAGAAGGTCGTGGAAGAGGCGCCGTCGCCCTTCGTCACGCCGAAGATGCGCAAGGCCATGGGCGAGCAGTGCGTCGCGCTGTCGAAGGCGGTGGGCTACTACAGCGCCGGCACGGTCGAGCTGATCGTCTCGGGCGCGGACCCGAGCGGCGAAAGCTTCTATTTCCTCGAGATGAACACGCGCCTGCAGGTCGAGCACCCGGTGACCGAGTGCATCACCGGCGTCGACCTCGTCGAGCAGATGATCCGCGTCGCAGCCGGCGAGAAGCTGTCGCTCACTCAGGACGAGGTGAAGATCGACGGCTGGTCGATCGAGAACCGCGTCTATGCCGAAGACCCCTATCGCGGCTTCCTGCCTTCCACGGGCCGCCTCGTGCGCTATCGTCCGCCGGTCGAAGGCTGGGCCGATGATGGCGCCGAAAATGGCCGCCGCGGCATCGATGGCGTGCGCGTCGACGATGGCGTCTACGAAGGCGGCGAAGTCTCGATGTTCTACGATCCGATGATCGCCAAGCTGATCACCTGGGGCAAAACGCGCGACGAGGCGGCGGACAAGCAGGTCGCCGCGCTCGACAGCTTCGAAATCGAAGGGCTGGGCCACAACATCGATTTCGTCTCGGCGATCATGCAGCACCCGCGCTTCCGCCGCGGCGACCTGACCACCGGCTTCATCGCCGAGGAATATCCTGAAGGCTTCACGGGTGCTGCCGCGGACGACGAACTCAAGGCCCGACTCGCCGCGGTTGCCGGCTTCGTCGCCACGGCGCGGGCGGATCGCGCGCGCCAGATCGACAACCAGCTTGCCCACCACCTGCCGCCGCCGTCCGAATGGGCGGTGAAGATCGGTGCCCGGACCTACGCCGTCGCGCTCGGCGACGAGGAGATATCGGTCGATGGCGAAGTGATCGATCTCGCCATGGAATACACGCCCGGCGACAGGCTGATCGAGGCGGAGATCGACGGCGAGCCGATCGGCATCCGCATCGAGCCGACCCGCGCCGGCCTGAAGATGACGACGCGCGGCGCGATCCACAAGGTCGAGGTCCTGCCGGCGCGCGTGGCCCATCTGGCGAAGCACATGATCGAGAAGGTGCCGCCGGACCTGTCGAAGTTCCTCATTTGCCCGATGCCCGGCCTGCTCGTCCGGCTCGATGTCGCCGAGGGCGATCATGTCGAGGCCGGCCAGCCGCTCGCCGTGGTCGAGGCGATGAAGATGGAGAATATCCTGCGCGCCGAGAAGGCGGCGACGGTGAAGAAGGTCAACGCCAAGGCCGGCGACAGCCTGCCGGTGGATGCGATCATACTCGAGTTGGAGTAGCGGGACCGCGCTTGCATCGCACCGCACGATTGCCGATGGTGCGCCACCACAATTCGAGGAGGATGTCACGATGGCTAAATGCAAGCTTGTCGCGCTGACGACGCCGTTGCCCGGCAAGGAAGCCGAATTTCACGACTGGTACCAGAACACCCATCTCAAGGAGGTGACTTCGGTGCCCGGTTTCCAGGGGGCGCAGCGTTTCCAGCTCGTGGCCAAGCTGATGGGTGCGGACAGCAACCAGTTCCTGGCGATCTACGACGCCGAGGTGGATGATCCGGGCGCGCTGCTGGCCGGCATGGGCGAGTTTGCGCAGTCGGGCAAGATGACACCCGCCACTACGCAGGACATGGCGACGACCTACACCGCGCTGTTCGTCGAGTGCGGCGACTATGTGAAGGCTGGCGGCTGAGATTTCGTCGTCCCGGGCCCTGCCCGGGACGACTTCACTATTTCTGGCCGAACCGGGGCGGGCGCTTTTCGCGCAGCGCGGCAATGCCTTCGAGGTGGTCGGCGCTGCGCACGCTTACCGATTCGTAGGCGATGCCGGCGTCCATCACCGCCGCCGCGAGGCGCTTCAGTTCGAGATTTGTCAGGATCTTGGTGGCGCGGATCGCGCCCATCGCGCCGTTCAGCAGGCGCTGGCAGAAGGCGTCGACCGCGGTGTCGAGTTCTTCCTTCGGCACGCAATGGTTGATGAGGCCGATCTCCGCCGCCTTCTGGGCCGTCAGCAGGTCGCCGGTCAAAAGGTATTCCTTGGCGCGGGCGAGGCCGATCCGCTGCGCCCAGATCACTGCGCCGCCGTCGCCGGCGACGAGGCCGAGGCCGACGTGCGGATCGCCGATCTTGGCGCCCTCTGCGCCGATGATGATGTCGCACATCAGCGCGAGCGTCGCCCCCAGGCCCACCGCGTGCCCATTTAGCCGGCAGATGACCGGCTTGTCGATGTCGAGCAGCGTGTTGACGATGCGCTTGGCCATCCGCGCCTCGTGATCGAACAGGTGGGGATTGGCCGCGTTGTGGGCGATGTGGTCGAGGTCGCCGCCCGCAGAGAAGGCGCGGCCGGCGCCGGTGATGACGACCACGTCCGAGCCGGTGTCGCCCTGAACGAACCACAGCGCCTCGGCCAGTTCGTCGTGCAGTTCGAGATTGACGGCGTTCATCGCGTCGGGCCGGTTGAGCGTGAGGCGCAGCAGCCGTCCTTCGCGGGTGAATTCGATCGTGTTGAGCCTGGGCAGCTCAGGCGTGGTGTCGGCCATGTCGGGTCTCCCTATCGCCGCCCTCATAGAGCCTCGCCGCCCGCCCGCCAGCGATTTTCGTGACTCGCCGCGTGCAGCCGCTTGCCAAGGTCGTTCTATCCTGCTGAACAGACGTGCAGCATGGTTCACGCCGAGGGGCGGGCGACGGAGAGGAAGAAGATGGCGGCATTCGACGAGACGTTCGATTGGGTGGTGGTCGGGGCCGGCGCCGGCTCGATGAGTTCGGGCCTGCTGATGCGCCAGGCCGGAAAATCGGTCGTCATACTCGAAAAGACCAAGTTCGCGGGCGGCACCACCTGCAAGTCGGGCGGCGTGATGTGGATTCCGAACAATCCTTTCATGGACCCCGGCGAGGACAGCACGGAGAAGGGCATCACCTATCTCGATGCGGTCGTCGGCGACGATTCGGACGCTCCCGGCACCACTCACGAGAAGCGGCTGGCCTACGTCGTCGAAGGGCCCAGGATGGTCGACTTTCTGCTGAGGCAGGGCGTCGAGCTTGAGCGCGGATCGCACTTCTGGCCCGATTACTACGACGAGTTGCCCGGCGGCTGCAAGACGAGCCGCACCGTCACCGCCAAGCCGTTCAACAAGAAGGAACTGGGGGCCTGGGCGTCCAAGTTGCGCCAGGGTTTCCTCGAGGTGCCGGTCCGGCTGGATGACGGCATGAAGCTGCAGTACGCGAAGGACGCCTGGGAGTATCGCTGGCTGTTCGCCAAGGTTGCCGTCCGGGTCGTTGCCGGCAAGCTCACCGGCAAGCACTGGGTCACTGCGGGCGCGGCGCTGCAGGGGCGTATGCTGCAACAGGCGCTGAAGCGCGGGATCGACATCCGGCTTGAAGCGCCGGTCAAGGAGCTTATCGTCGAGGACGGCAAGGTCACTGGCGTCGTCACCGTGAAGGACGGCAAACCCTGGCGCATCGGCGCCAACCTTGGTGTCCTCGTCAATGCCGGCGGCTTTGCCCACAACCAGGAAATGCGCGATCGGTACATGCCGGGCACGCGTTCCGAATGGTCGATGACGCCCGAGGGCGACACGGGCGACATGCACCGCGAGATGGAGCGTCACGGCGGCGTGCTCGCCCAGATGGACGAAATGGTCGGCTTCCAGATGACGCGGGCACCGGGCTGGGAGAAGGACTATGTCGCCCCCGGCGCGCAGTCGATCACGGCCAAGCCGCACGCCATCCTGGTCGACCAGACGGGCGTGCGCTATCTCAACGAGGGCGGTTCCTACGAGGAATATTGCGAGCGCATGGTCAAGCGCAACCTCATTGCTCCCGCCACGCCGAGCTGGGCGATCCTCGACCAGCAATACATGGACCGTTACGCCCTGGCGAATGGCGGTGCGGGCAAGAAGATTCCGGCCGACTGGAGAAGCTCGGGCTATATCAAGCAGGCCGACACGATCGAGGACCTGGCCAAGCTGATCAATGTCGAGCCGGCGACGCTCAAGGCCACGGTGGACCGCTGGAACCGTTTCGTCGACCAGGACGAGGACGAGGATTTCCACCGCGGCGAGCGCCAGTACGACCAGTGGCTCGGCGATCTGATGCGCAAGGGCAAGGCGCGTACGCTCGGCCGGATCGACAAGACGCCGTTCTATGCGGTGGACGTCGTGCCGGGTGACGTCAGCACATATGGCGGGGTCGTCACCGATGCGAACTCGCGCGTGCTGCGCGGCGACGGGACGCCGATCGAGGGCCTTTATGCCACGGGCGTTTCCACGGCATCGCCGATGGGCCGGGTCTATCCGGGCGCGGGCGCCAGCGTCGGTCCGTCGATGACCTTCGGCTGGATCGCCGCGAAGCACGCCGCCGGCATCGACAACATCCCGCTTTGAGCAGGCCGGTGATAGACGAGGCCGCGATGGACGAGGCCGCGATGGCAGCGGCGGGCTGGTCGCGCCTGTCGACCACCGCCTTTTCCGCCGCGATCGGGCCGAGCTGGGTCAGGGGCGAACCGGGCGAGAGGACCGTCGCGCTGCCGGCGCACGGGGGAATCGTCAACGATTATGGCGCGGTCGTCCACGGCGGTGCGTTGATGACGTTCGCCGATGTGGCGCTCGGCATGGGCGCGGCCGATGCGTTGAACAGTGGTTCGCTGGTTACAGTGCAGCTTCAGTACCAGTTCGTCGGCGGTGTGAAGCTGGGCCAGTTGATTACCTGCCAGCCCGAACTCGTGCGGCGCACGTCCTCGCTGGTCTTTGTGCGCGGCCTGATCAGGGCCGACGATGAAATCGCCGGTTCGGCCGAAGGCATCTTCAAGGCGTTGACGCCGAAATGATCCTCGTTCCGAGGCTTGGCCCGGGACGACGGCGTCACAAAAGGCTGATCGCGACCTTGCCGAAGAACCGGCCTGCCTGCAGCGTTCGATAGGCGTCCTGGATGCGATCGAGTTCGTAGACGACATCGACCACCGGCTTGATCCGGTGCTCGACGATGAAGGCGAGCATCGCCTCGTGCTGGTCGCGGTTGCCGACGCTGATGGGCATGAGGTTCACCTTGGCGTCCTGCCGGGTCCAACTGAACTCGGACCCGAGCATGCCGATGGCCGAAAGCTGGCCGTCCCCGGTGAGCAGAGAGGCGTTGTCGTCGAACTGTGTGGCGCCGACCGTATCGACGACGTTGGCGATCCGGTTGCCGCCGATCTTGCTGCGGATAGTGGCGGCCCAGTCCGGCGTCGTCCTGTAGTTGATCGTCAGGTCGGCCCCATAGGACCGCGCGCGAGCGAGCTTGGCGTCCGACGATGAGGTGACGACCACGTTCGCGCCCATTGCTTTGGCGAACTGCAGCGCCGCGATCGAGACGCCGCCTGTGCCGTGCGCCAGGACCCATTCGCCAGGCCGTGTCGGACGGTAAGCGGTCAGCGCCGACCATGAGGTGAGCGCCGCGCAGGCGAGCGTGGCCGCTTCGAGATCGCCCAACTCGTCCGGATTGCGCACCAGGCTGTCGGCCGGGAAGACTGCGTATTGCCGCGCCACGCCGTCGATTGAGCCGCCCAGCATCGTCGGCGTCGGCTGCGTTCCGCTCAGCCAGCCGATGGCGAAAAGCGGCGTCACGCGGTCACCCGGCTTGACCCGGGCGACACCTTGTCCGACCGTCTCGACCGCACCGGCGGCGCAGGACAGCGGTACCAACTCGGGCTCCTTGGCGAGGCCCGGCATCAGGTTCTTCGCCATGATGACATCGCGGAAGTTGAGCGTTGCCGCATGCAGCCGCACCAGCGCCTCGCCGGGGCCTGGCTGCGGCACGGCGACGTCCCTGATCGCGATCGTCTCGACGCCTTTGCCGCTCTGAAGCACCGCCTGTTTCATCTGTCTCTCCCGAATCCGTTGGCTGCTGACTAGCCATGAATGGCGGCGCGATGCACGGAGAAAGTGGCTTTGCCTCCAGCGGCGCAGCAGCGTGACTGGCGTGTCCGCCGCGTTTCCTCGGCCGGTGGGCGCTGATAGGCATCGGCTTCATCGCAGGGAGGAGTTCACGCGTGCAGGATCCGTCGCTTTCGCTGGTTCACGGCATTCCCCTGGCCGACGAGGCGGGACAGGGCGCGCAGACGATCGGCGGCTATCTGCGCGAGGTGGCGGCGCGCCATGGCCCGCGCGAGGCGCTGGTTCTGCGCACTCGCGGGCCCAGCGGCGAGCACCGGCTGTCGTGGAGCTACGACGAACTGCTGGCGCGTGCGATCGAGGTGGCCGGGGCGCTGATCGCCAGCGGCGTTGGCCGCGACAGCCGGGTCGGTATCCTGATGACCAACCGCCCCGAATTCCTGGCCACGCTGTTCGGTACGGCGCTGGCGGGCGGGGTGCCGGTGGCGCTCAGCACATTCTCCACCCCGTCCGAGCTGGATTATCTGCTCAAGGCGTCGCAGGCCTCGCTGCTGCTGGTCGAGCAGCACGTGCTCAAGAAGGATTTTCTCGGCATGATCGCCGGTCTGGAGCCGGCCATTCTCAGCGGGAGCCCGGGCGCGCTGGCCAGCGAAAAATACCCCTTCCTGCGCCACCTCGTCTCGCTGGGCGGTCTGGAGGGGGGCAGCGAGCCCATGGTCGCGGCGACCGGCGGCGCGGTTGAAAGCTGGTACGCTTTCCTGGCCCGGGGCAAGGACATTTCCAGGGACCTCGTGCTGGCGCGCGCGGATACCGTCGTGCCGGGCGACATCGGCGGCATCTTCTTCTCCTCGGGCACGACCAGCCTGCCGAAAGGCATCGTCCACGCCCAGCGCGCCTTCACCGTCCAGTGGTGGCGTTGGCCGCGCAATTTCGGCATGAATCATCCGGTGCGTGCCTGGACGGGCAACGGCTTTTTCTGGTCGGGCAACGTCTCGATGGTGCTCGGCTCCGCCTTCTCGACCGGCGGCGCGGTGATCCTTCAGCGCTACTTCGAGGCGGAAGAGGCGCTCGAGCTGATCGAAAAGGAGGGGATTTCCTTCGTCAACGGCCGGCCCCACCAGTGGGCGCGGCTGAAGGCGGCGCCCAACTGGGCGGAGGCTGATCTGTCCAGCCTGAAGTACATTCCACGCGGCGAACTTGTCTGGGAGCACCCCACCGTCGAAACCGACTGGCGTGTGCCCAACGCCTTCGGTTGCACCGAGACGATGACGATCAATACCGGCTTCACCATCGACACGCCGCCCGAATATTTCAAAGGCAGCTTCGGCAAGCCTTTTGCCGGTAACATCGTCAAGATCGTCGAGCCATTGACGGGAGCCATCGTGCCGCGCGGCCAGAAGGGCGAGCTTTGCGTCAAGGGACCGACGCTGATGATGGGTTACCTCGGCAAGACGCAGGAGGAATGCTTCGACGAGCAGGGCTTCTTCTGTACCGGCGACGGGGGCTACGTCGACGAGGAAGGGCGTTTTTTCTGGCAGGGCCGGCTGACGGACATGATCAAGACCGGCGGCGCTAACGTCTCACCGCTGGAGGTCGATGACGTCGTCGCCCGCTTTCACGGGGTCAAGCGCACCCAGACGGTGGGTGTACCCGACGACCTGCTGGGCGAGATGGTCGTCACCTGCATCGTCCCGGTTGACGGCATGATGCTCGATGAGGCGGCGATTATCGCTTTCCTCAAGGGCGAGATCGCCAGCTTCAAGGTGCCGCGCCGGGTGCTGTTCTTCACCGATGCCGACTATGCGGTGACGGGCAACGAGAAGGTGAAGTCGAGCGTCGTGCGTGAGCTGGCGGCGAGGGCGCTGGGGCTGGCACCGTCGCCGGCGGCGTCGGACGGATAGCGCGCCTTACCCGCCCTGCCGGTTGCGGCGCAGTTCGCCGATGGCGCGCAACTCGTCGAGGGATGTCGCGGGCATCTGGTAGCGCGATAGGTCCTCGATCGCGGCACCGTAGAGGCAATTTGCTCCGGCTGTCATTCGGGGCCACGCGGATACGGCCGCGTGAGAGCGCAAGTGAAGGAGAATAGGGATGGAGGGCAGGCTCAAGGATAAGGTCATCGTCGTCGCGGGCGCGGGGGGCATCGGGGACGAACTGGCCCGGCGCTATGCCGAGGAGGGTGCCGCCGTCGTGCTCGGCGATATCGAGGGCGATCGGGCGATTGCCGTCGCCGAGGGTATCGCGGCTATGGGGGCGAGCTGCATCGGCACGCATCTCGATGGCGGCGCGGACGAATCGATCCGCGCGGCGATCGATCTCGCAGTGCGCCGCTTCGGCGGGCTCGACGGCTTCCACGCTAACTATGCCGGCTTCAACGGCAACGATTCGCTGAACGATGTCACGACCATCCCGATGGAGGATTTCGACGAGGTCATGCGCGTCGGCTCGCGCGGTTTCGTGCTGTGTACGCGCCATGCCATCCCGGAAATGCTCAAGCGCGGTGGCGGCTCGATCGTCTATACCAGCTCTGACGCGGCGTTTATGGGGGAGGTCGTGCGGGTCGCCTATGCGATGAGCAAGGTTTCGATGCATGCGCTCGCCCGCCACGTCGCGCGGCGCTTCGGTCCTCAGGGCATCCGTGCGAACGTCATCTGCCCGGGCGTCGTCTCGCATCCGCGCTTCGAGGCGGCGATGCCGGCGGAGGTGGCGGAGGAGTTCGCCAGCACGACACTCGTCGGCCGGCTCGGTCGGCCGGGCGATATCGCTGCGATGGCCGCCCTGATGATGTCGGATGAGGGCAGCTACATCACCGGGCAGGTCATCAGCGTAAACGGCGGCTCGCTGATGCGCGCCTGATCCTGCTCACGGTTTGGTCCAGATTACCGTGGACATCGGATAGCTGACCGTGACTTCGCCGTCCGCCAGCGCCGCCGCGAAGCCGAGCCGGTCCTCGCCGCGCTCGGCATCCTCGCGCATCAGCGCGAGCAGCTCGTCGCGGCCGTGTTCTTCGGGAAACGAGGTGGCGAGCACCGCGGCGTAGGGCATCGGCCCGGCGAGGCTGGTCTGTGTGCGCGGCGGTCCCAGGCCGAGCCCTTCGCCCATGGCGACCAGTTCGGCCAGCGGATGGGCGTGGCCGTGCGAGGGATCGCGCATCTTCTCCATCCGATCATAGGCGGCGGCCTTGTCCGCGTCGGGCGTCACGTCGCTGACGACGATACGCCCGCCCGGCCGGCAGACGCGCGCCATCTCGGCGAGGATCGCGGTAGGCTGCTCGAAATGGTGGAACGCGGCGCTGCAGGTGACGAGCGAGAAGGCGCCATCGGCGAAGGGCAGGGCGGCGCCGTCGCCCGCGACCCACGCGACGTTGGCGACATCCGCGCGCGCCTGCGCGGCGCGGGCCTGGTCGAGCATGGCCGGCGTGATGTCGAGGCCCGTGGCCCGCGCGACGTGGGGTGCCAGCTCGAGCGTGAGCGAGCCGGGGCCGCAGGCGATGTCGAGCAGTTCGTCATCCGGTCGCGCGCCGATCAGCGCGGCGCGGCTTGGGCGGCCGGAGCCCATGCTGCGCGTCAGGCTGGCATAGCCCGAGGCCTGCTGCGTGTGCTGGTTGACGATCTTTTCGTTGTGGCGTGATCGTTCCGTCATGGCGCATCTCCCGGCACGACCCTATCACGAGGTGCGGCGGCGCCGAAGTGCGCCGGCAATTCGCACGAAGGCTTCGCCGGGGCGATGCCGGCAATGAAGGACGATGGCATGGAATTCGATCTGGTGATGACCGACGCGCTGCTCGCGACGACCCGGGCGGTGCGCAAGCGGCTCGATCTCGATCGACCGGTACCGCGCGAGGTGATCCTCGAATGCCTTGAACTGGCGGTGCAGGCGCCGACCGCCAGCAACAGCCAGAGCTGGCGCTGGATCGTGGTCGATGATCCGGCGAAACGCGCGGCGTTGGCCGATATCTACCGGAAGGGAGCGCTGCCCTATCTCTCCTCGCCGCTGGGCCGCGCGGATGGGGACGACGGTGGCCAGACCGAGCGCGTGCGCAGTTCCGCGCTGTGGCTTGCCGAGAACCTCGAAAGGGTGCCGGCGCTGGTTATCCCCTGCGTCGAGGGCCGGCCGCCCGCGGGTGCGCCGCCGATGATCACGGCGGGCGTCTACGGCTCGATCTTCCCCGCGGTCTGGAGCTTCCAGCTCGCTCTGCGGGCGCGAGGGCTGGGCTCTGCGCTGACCACGCTGCATCTGCTGCATGAGCAGGAAGCGGCCGGGCTGCTGGGTCTGCCGGACAATGTCATGCAAGTCGCGCTGCTGCCGGTGGGCTATACCAGAGGCACGGATTTCCAGCGCGCGGCGCGGCCACCGGTCAGCGGAATCACCCACTGGAATGGGTGGTAGGGGCGTCGTCCCGGCTTTCGCCGGGACGGCGATCATTCGGCGTAAGCCGCCAGCGCCTGCCGGCCGGCGCGTTCGCGCCACAGGTCCAGGCTGCCGCCGAGCTGCAGGTTCAGCATCGCCCGCTTCATGAAGAGGTGGCAGTTGTGCTCCTCGGTCAGGCCGATGCCGCCGTGGAGCTGGATCGCTTCTTCGGCGACCATGCGATAGACGTCGCTCGCCAGCGCCTTCAGCGCGCCGAGGTCGGTGACGGTGGCGTCCTCGTCCGTCGCACGCTTCCACAGCAGCGCTTCGGCCGCGACCACCTGGGTCTTGAGGTCGGCGCAGCGGTGCTTGAGCGCCTGGAACATGGCCAGCGGCCGGTCGAACTGCTTGCGGGTCTTGAGGTATTCCACCGTCATGTCGAGCGCGGCCGAGGCCCCGCCCAGGCAGTCGGCGGCGAGCGCGAGCTGCAGTTCGCCGTGGAGGCGGTTGGCGATGTCGTGCGCCGCATCCCCGCGCGCGAGGACCAGATGGGGATCGACGTGATGGCCGTTCAGCGTCACGTCGCACAGCCGGCGACTTTCGTCCCAAAGGCGACGCTCGCTGACGCTGACGTGTTCGGAATCGAGCGGCACGAGCGCGGCGATGCCTTTGGCGATGACCAGCACGTGGCTCGCCAGATCGGCGTCGGGAACGCAGGGCAGCGTGCCGCTGAGCCAGATCGAGCCCGAGGTCTTCACGTCGACCTCACCGGGCAGCAGGTTCAGCGTGATCAGTTCGCCGCCGGTGGCGCGCTCTATCCAGGCGGCCTGATCGGGCAGTTCCTCGGCCGCGCCGAGCGCCTCGATGGCCAGCAGTGCCGGGATCAGCGGCGCGGTCGAGAGCACGCGGCCCAGCTCGAAATGGATCGCCGCCGCAGCGTCGCGACCCAGGCCGAGGCCGCCCGCGTCCTCGGACAGCGGCAGCAGCAGCCAGCCCATTTCGGCGATCAGCGGCCAGCTTTCCTCGCGCGAGGGCTTGAGCTGGTCGGCGGGGAACGCCTTCTGCGCGGCGTCGTGGAGTTCGGCGCGTTCGATCGTCACAGCACCCACCCCTTCGGTTCGCGCTGCATTTCCAGCATGCGTTCGGAGATGATGTTGCGCTGCACCTCCTCGCTGCCGCCAGCGATGGTCCAGGCGTAGGAATTCATGAAATCGGCCATCCAGTTGCCCGTGGTGAGATCGCCGTAGACGATCGGCGCGCGGTACTGCTCGTCGATCCCGCCCAGGCGGGTGCCGAGCAGCGAATATTCGCGCAGCACGCGCGAATAGGTGTTCTTGACGATCGAGGCGTCATAGGGCCCCTCCGAGCCGTCGATGCGGTTCTGCAGGAAGCGGTCGGCAATGGCGCAGGCGCTGTCGGCGCGCGCGACGAGATGGCCGAAATCGCGCAGCACGCCGCGATCCTCTTCCAGCCCGTTCCGCCGGATCACTTCGGCCACTCGCGAAAGCGCGCCGCGCATCTTGTAGGTCAGCTCCATCAGCGTCAGGCCGCGCTCGGACGAGAGCGTCGCCTGGGCGACGGACCAGCCCTTGTTCTCCTCGCCGACCCGGTCGGAGACCGGGATCTCGACATCGTCGAGGAACATCTCGCAGAATTCCTGGTCGCCCTGGATTTGGTTGATCGGCCGGACGGAGACGCCCTTGGCCTTCATGTCCATCAGCAGGAAGGTGATGCCGGCCTGCTTGGGGCCCTCGCTGTTCGTGCGCGCGAGCAGCAGGCACTTGTCGGCGTATTGCGCCATCGTCGACCAGACCTTCTGGCCGTTGACGACATAGACGTCGCCCTTGCGCTCGGCGCGGGTCTTGAGCGCGGCGAGGTCGGAGCCGGCGTTGGGCTCGGAGAAGCCCTGGCACCAGGTTTCGCCCTTGAGGATCGCGGGCAGGTAGCGCGCCTTCTGCTCCTCGGTGCCGCATTCGAGGAAGGTCGAGGCGGCGTGGTAGGTGGAGACGAACGAGAGCAACAGCCGCGGCGTGTCGGCACGGGCCATTTCCTCGTAGATCACCTTCTGCTCGGCGAGGCTGCGGCCGCCGCCGGGCCATTCCGCCGGCCAATGCGGCACGGCGTAGCCGCCTTCGACCAGCGTGCGGAACCAGGCGCGCTGAGCATCGGCGAATTCCGCGTGGGACATGGACTTGTAGGCTTCGCGCCAACCGTGCGGCGCATGAGCCTTGAGCCAGTCGCGGACCTGCCCGCGAAGCTCCTCGAGATGGGTATCGTCGCTCATGCCGGCCTCATGCAACGCGCGGTCTGTTCCGTCAAACGCCAACCTCGATGGTGTCGCCGGTCACGCGCACCTCATAAGTCTGGATCGGCATCGTTGCCGGCGGGTTCATCGGCTCTCCGGTGTCGAGGTCGAAACGCGCGCCGTGCACCGGGCAGGATAGCCAGCCGTTCTTCATCTTGCCGCAGTCGAGCTTCTCGTGCGCATGGCTGCACAGGTTCTCGACCGCGAAGAGCTTGTCGCGTGTGTTGCACAGGAGGAGTTCGACGCCATTGACCACGACCACCTTCTTGGTGCCGGGGGGCAGGTCTTCCACTTTCGCCACCGCGACGAAGGTTTTGTCGCTCATTTCGCTATCTCTCATTTTGAGGTCCGACAACGGCGGCCCTGGAAAGGACTTCGCCGCGATTCAATCTGCCATTGCCGTCAAACGCGCCTCGAAGCAATTGGCTCTACCTTGCCGGTCATTTCTCGGGCAATGTCTCAGCCGATATTGCGAAAAGCGATACGCTATGCGCCGGGAGGGCGAATTGTCGGGAGAGGCTGTGCAGGAAAATGAATCATTCGACGTCGTCGTCGTCGGCTCCGGCGCCGCCGGGGCCATGGCCGCGTTACGGTCGGCCGACCGGGGGCTCAAAGTCCTGATCGTCGAGAAGGCGCAGAAGTTCGGCGGTACCTCGGCGACTTCGGGCGGGGTCATGTGGATCCCCAACCACCGGCTCGACGGGGACAAGGGCGACAGCAAGGAAAGCGCGCTCGAATATCTCGACAGCATCATCACCAAGCCGGTCGATCGCGAGCGGCTGGACGCCTTTCTCGACGAAGGGCCGAACATGATCCACTACCTCAAGGGTACCGGCGTCGAGGTGATGGGCGCCGCCTGGCCCGATTACGAGCCGCTGAAGCCGGGCGCGCGTTCCGACCGGTCGATCATCGCGCCGACGTTCGACGGGCGCGACCTGGGCGACGATCGCTACGATCTGATGCGCGAGCAGTACAACCGCTTCAAGCTGTTCGGCCGCTATGCGATGGATCTTACCGAGACGTTCTCGCTGATGATGCAGAACAAGGGCTGGCGCGGTGTAGCGGCCAAGGTCATCGGCCGCTACTGGATGGACCGCTCGACCCGCGCGGTCTCGCATCGCGACCGCCGCTTCACCCAGGGCGCCGCGCTGATGGGCGCGGTCTACAGGCAGGTCTTCGCGCGCGGGGTCGAACTGCGGCTCGACACCAGGCTCGAGCAGCTCGTCGTCGATGCCGGCGGCCGCATCACCGGGATTGAAGTCAGCAACTTCGGCCGCCGATACACGATCGGCGCGCGTCATGGCGTGATCCTGGCGGCGGGCGGTTTCGAGTGGAACCAGGAACTGCGCGACCGCTTCTTCCCGTTCCCCAGCCTGACCCGCCATTCCTCGTCGCCCGAGGACGCCAACCGCGGCGAGGGGCTGATCGCGGCGGAGAAGGTCGGCGCCTCGACCGAGCATACTGAGGAGCCCTGGTTCATCCCGACGATGACGCTGCCGATGCCCGGCGCGTCGAACTTCCACGAGATCCACCAGGCCGCCTTCGATGTCGGCCGGCCGTGGAGCGTCTGCGTCAACCGCAACGGCGTGCGCTTCGTCGACGAGGCCTGCGGCTACGATCAGTTCGGCCAGGCGATGATCCGCGATCACGCGAAAACGGGCGCTAACCTGCCGTGCTGGCACGTGTTCGATGCCAAGTTCCGCCGCAAGTTCAGCTCTGGCGGGCTGATGCCGACCGTGCACACGCCCGAGCGCAAGGTGCCCAAAGACTGGTGGGACCACTACGTCTTCCGCGCCGACACGATCGACGAGCTGGCGCACAAGATCAACGTCCCCGTCGCCGCGCTCAAGGACACGATCGCCCGGAACAACGAGTATTCGAAAACCGGCGTCGATCCCGAGTTCGGCAAGGGCATGAACGTCTACGACCAGTTCTTCGGCGACCCGACGGTGACGCCCAACCCGAACCTGGGCCCCATCGACACCGCGCCCTATTACGCCGTGCCGATCAATGCCGGCGATCTCGGCACCAAGGGCGGGCTGCGCTGCGATGCGCGCGCGCGCGTGCTGGACGGCGCGGGCAACCCGATCGCGGGGCTCTATGCCGCGGGCAACCAGTCGGGCTCGCCGTTCGGCAACGTCTATCCGGGCGCCGGCGCGACGATCGGCCCGGCCATGACCTTCGGCTACATCGCCGCCAACGACATCGCCGAGCGGTCCGGCAACCAGCGGGCGTGAAGGTAACTCGATCCTCCCCCCGCGGGGGAGGATTGGAAGGAGAAAGAAAATGCAAGGCAAGGTAGCGATCGTCACCGGCGGCGGTGGCGGCATCGGCGCGGGGATCGTCCGCGCGCTGGGTGCGAAAGGCGTCAAGGTCGTCGCAACCGGACGCAACGCCGACAAGCTCGCCCGCTTCGGGGAGGAGCTGGGCAGCGGCATGGCCTATTCCTCGATCGCGGTGGACGCCACCGCCGACGACGCGCCCCGGCGCATCGTCGAGCATGCGATCGAGACTTTCGGCCGGCTCGACATCCTGGTGAACAATGCCGGCTCGTTCAACTTCGGCTCGGTCCACGCCACCACCGACGAGATGCTCGACGAGGTGCTGGGCATCTCGCTGCGCGCGCCGTTCCGCCTGACGCGCGAAGCGCTGCCGCATCTCGGCGCGGGCTCGTCGATCCTGTTCATCGGCTCGACCTGGGGGCTTTACGGCACGCCCGGCGGCGGCGCCTACAGCGCGGTCAAGGCGGGGCAGATCGGCCTGATGCAGACCCTCGCCGCAGAATACGGCCCGCAGGGCATCCGCAGCAACTACATCGCGCCGACGGTCGTACGCACGGAGATGACCGACGCCTTCTGGGATCTCGACTTCTTCCGCCGGACTAACCACGAGCTGACCCCGTCGCCGGGTGAATGCACGGTGGAGGACGTCGCCAACATGGCCGCGTTCCTCGCCTCGGAGGCGGCCGGCTTCGTCAACGGCCAGACGGTTGCGGTGGACGGCGGCATCTCGACCACGCGCTACCTTGCACCCGAGGCGGCCAACGCCGAGCGGAAATAGGCGCGGCCCCTTGTTACCTGGGGCGAGTGTCGTCTAACGGGCGCAGAGAACCTGAAAGGCGAGTAGCCCCATGAATTTCGAATGGACCGAGGAGCAGGCCGCGTTTCGCGGCAAGCTCGTCGATTTCCTCGAGGCGAACCTGCCCGAGGATTGGGAGGAGTTCTCCAAGCACGGGCCGGCCTCGCCCGCGCTGACCGAATTCGCGCGCGGCTTCTGCCGCAAGCTAGCCGAGAACGGCATGCTGTTCCCGCACTGGCCGAAGGAAATCGGCGGCGAGGGGCTGGGCCCCTGGGAGCAGCAAATCCTCGCCGAGGTCATGTGGGAGTACGGCGAGCCGCGCGGCGGCCAGTACATGAACGTCAACTGGATCGGGCCGACGATGCTGAAATACGGCACCGAGGCCCAGAAGGCCAGGTACCTGCCGCAAATCGCCAGCGGCGAGATGCTGTGGTGCCAGGGTTTCTCCGAGCCCAACTCGGGCTCCGACCTCGCTTCGCTGCGCACGCGCGCCGAACTGGAGGGCGATCATTATCGTGTCAACGGCCAGAAGATCTGGACCTCCTATGCCGGGCTGGCCGATACCTGCTTCCTGCTGACCCGCACCAGCGACGACCGCAAGAAGGGCATCACCATTCTGCTGGTGCCGATGGATACGCCGGGCATCACCGTGCGCCAGATCCCCAGCCTGATCGGCGAGGGCGACATCCACGAGGTGTTCTTCGACGACGTGATGGTGCCTGTCACCCAGCGCTTCGGCGAGGAGGGACAGGCCTGGGAGATCATCGGTTATTCGCTGACTAACGAGAGGCTGGGCATCCCGCGCTATCATCTGGCGCGCGAGGCGCTCGATCGTGCGGTGGGCATCCTCAAGGAAAGCGGCGATTTTGCGCGCGAGACGGTGAAGGCCGAGGCGGCGCGCTGCGCGGCGCTGTGTGAAGCGGCGCGGACGGCGATCTACGCGATCGTCCAGAAGCGCGTAGACGGCGGCACGATCGGGCCGGAAAGCTCCTCGGCCCGCTTCGCCACGGTCCAGGCCGAACGCGCGGTCTGCGAGTTCGTCGTCGAATACGTGCCCGAAGCGCTGGCCGGCCAGTCCGCCTTCCTGCAGATGCACCACCAGCGCGGCATCGTCGCGGGCATCGCATCGGGCGCGGCGGAGATCCAGCTCAACATCATCGCCTCCGACGTCCTTCAATTGCCGCGGGAGCCGCGCTGATGCTTCTGTCCCTGTCCGACGACCAGACCCAGATTCTTGACTTCATCGACAGCCTGACGCGGCCCTATGCCAGCGTACCGATGCACGACGTGTCCTTTGCGCTGACCAGCGATGCGCTCGACGCCGAACTGGTCGAAGGCGGCTTCCTCGACGTCATGGCGATGGAGGAACTGGGTCCCGTCACCGCCGCGCTCGTCGTGGAAAGACTCGCCCGGCTGCCCTTCGCGGTCGAGGCGGCCGCTTCGGCGCTGGTGCGGCCGCTGCTCGATCCCGAGCTGCCGCGGCCGCTGTGCCTTATCGAGGAAGGCCAGCTTCGCAAGCCCGTGCGCTTTCTCAAGCCCGGCGCGACCGTGGTCGTCGTGGGTGAGAACGGGGTGCGCAGCTTCACCGCGACCGAGGAACACGTGTGCGAGGCCGGCGACGAGGTGCTCTACGCCTATCCGCTCGCCTATCTGACCGGTGTGCCGGACGAGACGCGCACCCATGATATTGCGGCAGAAAAGCTGCGCACGCAATGGCGCGCGGTGCTGGCGGCGGAAGCGGCGGGCCTGCTGGCAGCAGCGCTGCAGAGCGCCACCACTTACGTGTCCGAGCGTAAGCAGTTCGGCCGGCCGATCGCGACCTTCCAGGCGCTGCGCCATCGCCTCGCCGAGATCCAGGTGGCGACGAACGGCGTCTATTGGCTGGCGCTGCGCGCGGCGGGCACGGGGGACGCCGGCGACGCCGCGCTGGCGGCGCTGCATGCGCAGGAGGCGGCGAAGCGGGCGGGCTACGACTTCCACCAGTTCCTTGGCGCTATGGGCATGACGCTGGAGCACCCGCTGCACTTGTGGACCTATCGCCTCAAGCTGCTGACCGCCGAACTGGGCGGCCGCGGCGCGCAGGCGGTGGCGGCCGCAGACGCGATCTGGGGCTGATGTAAAACCCTCCCCGTGCCGGAGAGGAATTACTCGCCCCAGCCGCCCGCGATCGTCTTGTTGTCCTCGACGTCGATCATCCCGCCGAGCTTCGGCCCGCCGCCCACCGCCAGCGTTTCGCCGCTGACGTAGGACGCGGCGTCGCTGGCCATGAAGACGATCGCCTGCGCGGCCTCATCCATTTCGCCGTAGCGGCCCAGGCCGAAGCTTTTCCTGGAAGCGCCCGCGGCGTCGAACCCGCTCTTGGCCCAGCCCTGGCGCGCCGCTTCCGTGGCGATCATACCGCAGGCAATGCAGTTGACGCGGATGCCGTAGACGCCCCATTCGGACGAGGCGACGCGCGTGAACATCTGCAGCCCCGCCTTGGCAGCGGAATAGGCGCCGACGCCCGCCGTGCCGTTGACGCCGGCCAGCGAGGAGACGTTGACGATGCAGCCCTGGCGCGCCTTCAGGTAGGGCAGGGCGGCCTGCGCGCAATACATCGCCGCCGAGAGGTTGAGTTCGATGTCGCGGTTCCACTTGGCCAGGTCCATCCTCGCGAGCGGCACATGGCCGTGGGCGCCGCCGGCGTTGTTGATCAGGATGTCGATCCCGCCCAATTCCGCCGCCGCCCGTTCCGCCAGCGCCTGGGCCTGTTCGGGCTTGCGGACGTCGGCGGGGATGGCAAGGACACGGCGGCCGGTCTGGCGGATATGCGCCGCCGCGTCCTCGAGCTTGTCGGCCCGGCGCCCGCAGATGACGACATCGGCGCCGCGTTCCGCCAGCAAGGTCGCCGTGGCGCGGCCGATGCCGGTGCCGGCGCCGGTGACGATGGCGACCCGGCCGGTCAGGTCGAACGCCTTCGGCATCTCCATCACCAGCGCCTTCTGCGCTGGCAGCCACGGACCCGCTGGCGCAGTTCCTCGGCGCGTTCTTCGGGCGTCACCACCGGCGTGTCGGCCGGCAGGTGATCGCGCAGTTCGGCGAACTTGACGCGCTTGAGCGTCGGCGTCGGGCAACTGTCGCAGTCGTACCAGCGGCCGTAGATCGTGCCCTGCTTGTAGCCGGCCGTGTCGAGCCAGTTGGGCACGCCGGGGTCCTTCAGCGCCAGCACCGCGCGGAACTTGCCGTCCGAGCTGAGCTTCGCGAAGTGGCCGTTGGTGCTGGATAGGCGATAGACGTATTCCAGCGCGTTGAAATAGGGATCGTTGAGCTGGAAGTTCCAGTAGTGGCGCTGCTGGGGCAACTCGGTCTCGATGATCAGCGCCTCGTCGTCCTCGAACTCGAACACGGCGGGGATGTAGAACTGCTTGGACAGTGCGCCGCCGAGCCGCTGCGGCTGGAACACGTTGATGCCCACGTCGGCTTTGACCTGGTTCTGCATCTGGTAGAACAGGCGCGTGGCGGCGACCGGCATGGCGGCCATCAGCTTGATCCGTTCGAGGATCTGCTCGGGCGTCAGCCGGGGCTTGGGCGCGACCTTGTCGAGGCATTCGATCGACATCACCGGGTCGATCTCGTTCACCCAGTCGTAGCAACGGTAGCGGGTCATCAGGACGGTGGCGCCGGGCTTGATCTGCAGCCAGTCGCCGGTGTGGCCGGCGGGCCGCTCGCGGCTGATCAGGACCTCGAAGTTACCGTCGGCGTCCAGCGTCAGGTTGCGGTCGTCGATGTCGGCATAACGCGCGCCGGTGTGGTCGACCTCCCCCGGAATGCCCGGCAGCGAACCCTGTGTGTCGATCAGCAGCATCTTCACCGTGCCGCGGTTGCCGGACAGGCGATAGGTCAGGTCGTCCCGGATCGGGCAGTAGAGATAGATGTCGTCGGGGTTGGGTTGCAGCGTGTAGACCGGGTTCCACAGCGGCGCCCAGTCCGGATGCTCGGGGTCGGCATGGAAGAAGGCGAAATAGCCGTAGGAGAACTGCATCATGATCTGGCGATAAACGTCCGCGCGATATTCGGGATCGTCCGGCCGCCAGGTGTTGGCGATCTCGTTGACAGCTTCCTCCAGAGGCTGGAGGTACTGGAACAGTGGGCCGATTTCTGTGGTCATGGGGTTGGTTCCTCTCCCGGCGATGTTGGGACTCGCTTGTCTAGATGGTACACACTATCTAATGCGGCTGCAAACGGAGGAAACGATGAACGGCGAAGATATGATCGATCTTGGCGGGCAGGTGGCTCTGGTGACGGGGGCCGGCCAGAACGCCGGCCGCGCGATCGCCAGGGAACTGGCGCGGCACAACTGCGGTGGCGTCGCCGTGAACGACTTCGTTGCCGAACGCGCCGAAGCGGTGGCCGAGGAAATCCGTGCGACGGGCGTGAAGGCGGTTGCCGTGCCGTTCGACGTCTGCGACCTGGATGCCGTGCGCGCGGCCGTGGCCAGGGCGACGGCGGAACTCGGCCCGGTCACCGTGCTGGTCAACAACGCCGGCATGGCCGGGCCCAACCAGCAGATCCGGCCGAGCAAGAACTTCTGGGAAGAGGACCCGTCCGAATGGGGCAAGTTCCTCGGCACCAACCTCTACGGCGTGTTCAACTGCTGCCATGCGACGATCCCCGCGATGGTGGAGGCGAAGCGCGGGCGGATCGTCACCATCGTTTCCGATTCGGGCCGCACCGGCGAGCCGCGCCTGGCGGTCTATGCCGCGGCCAAGGCGGGCGCCAACGGCTTCGTCCGCTCGATCGCCAAGGAGGTCGGCCGCTACGGCGTGACCTGCAACGCCGTCTCGCTGTCCTCGCTGATGCCCGACATGCCGCAGGAGAAGCTCGACGAGATCATGCAGAGCGACCATGCCAAGAAGCAGCTCTCGAGCTACATCATCCGTCGTTACGGCCGCTCGGAGGACGTCGGCACGCTGGTGACGTTCCTGTGCTCGGAAGCGGCGTCGTGGATCACCGGGCAGACCTATCCGCTCAACGGCGGCTACGTGACGGACTGATCCGGCGTCGGGTCGGGCTCGACGCCTCGCGTCGGTTGCCGGTGCGCACTGTCCGCCATAGGATGGCGCTCGCTGCCTGGAATGGAGAGAGTACATGACCGGGACGCTGGCATGGCGCAGGCTGGAGCCGTTCGGGGTGGAGATCGAGCGGGATCTGGCGCAGCCGCTGACGGCGGCGGAGGCCGGGCACCTGCGCGCGCTGTTCAACGAGCACGGCCTGCTGCTGGCCCGCGGGCAGAATCTCGGTATGGAGCGGCAGCGCGAGCTTTGCGCGCTGCTCGGCCCCATCCTGCTGCGTGAGGGCGAAAGCGGCTACATGAGCAACGAGAGCGGCGGGCCGTCCGCCTGCGAACTCAACTGGCATGCGGACGCGGCCTATACCCCGCATCCTTTCGACGCGTTGTCACTGCATGCGCTGGATGTGGCCGACGGCGCGTCCTCGACCCGGTTCGTCCGCGCCGAGATCGATTTGCCCGAGGACCTGCGCGCCGCGCTGGCCGATCGCGAGCAGGAGATGATCGCACCGCATTACACCATGCTGGACGGAGTGACCTGCGATCGGCGCGATCCGGCCGCTCAGAAGCGCGGCATGATGCCCACGTTCCATGTCAATCCGCGCAACGGCCGCACCTGCGTCTGGGTGAGCGCGATGCAGACCGCGCGCGTGCTGGGCATGGCCTGGGAAGACAGCCGCGACCTGCTGCACCGGGTCTATGACTGTCTTTACGATCCGGCCAACGTCCACGAGCACCGCTGGCGCAACGGCGACCTGGTGATCTGGGACAATATCGCCCTCCAGCACATGCGCGGAAATATCGAAGGCGTCGGCAAGCGGCTGCTGCAGCGGGTGATCGTCGGCACCGAGGGCGTGGCGCCGCATATCGGGAACTGAAATCTCATTCTTCCCCGAGCTTGTTCGGGGAGGATTTAGACCTCCACCGTCCGTCCGCCGATCCATTGCCGCAAAACCAGGTAGCGGCCGTGGAGCGCGCCGCGATCGCGGATGCCGAAACCGAGCAGGGTGCCTTCCTCGCCCTCGGCGGCGGGTAGCCATTTGACCTGTTCGAGCCCGGTCCTGACGCCGTCGCGGGTGAAGTCCGTGGCACGGACGAGGCCTTCGGCGACGAGCCGTCCGAGGTCATGCCCCTTGGCCGCCCAGACGGCCTGCTGCGCGGGAACACCGTGCCGCTCGCGCAGCGCGTTGAGAGTGCGGTTCGTGTCGGAATGCATGTCGATGTAGACCCAGCCGTCGCAGGCCTGCGCGAACTCGCCGTGATAGCCGCGAAGGCCGGCGGTGTTCATGATCCTCGGGCCCTGCCAGCCGCGCGCCGCCAGCGGCCCCGCCACGGCGGGCGCGGACAGGCCGAGGCCGAGATAGACCATGCCCTGGGGGCCGACCGCCAGCACCCGGTCGACCTCGCTCGCCGCATCTTCGCTGAGCGGCGAGATACCGGCGGCGGCGACGATTTCCAGCCCGATGATCCGCGCTTCGTCCTCCAGATATTGCAGGTGCCTCGTGCCGATCGGCGAAAGGTCGAACACCACGCCGATCCGGTCTGTGCCGATCGCCTTCATGTGCCGCGCGATCAGCAGCGATTCGTCCTCGTGCGAGCCGACCTGGAGGTGGAACATCCATTCGCCCCGGGCGCGCTCGGCTCCGGCCCAGTTGATCGTCGGGACTTGCTCGCGTTCGACCCAGGGCGTGGCGAGCAGCGCGTTGTCGCCGATCGCCGGGCCGACGATCATCGCCACATCCTGCCGCGCAAGCTCGCGGAAGGCGCGCTCAACCGCCGCCGCGCTGCCCGAAGGCAGGCCGAGGCCCCAGGCGTGAACGAACTCCACCTCGGTATCGAGGCGGCCGGCGGCCTGCACCGCGTCGACCTCGCGGCGCAGCCATTCGGTGACGTCGCCCGGCGCACCGGGCCCGTCGCCCATGTCGTTGAGTACGCCCACCCGGATCTTGGCGCCCACCGTTCCGGCCATCATCATCCCTCCCGCGATGCGGCCGCGCTTGTCGCCGCGGCCGCCGGTATCCTAGCATCGAACCGCGTGGCGGAAAGAGCGCCGGCGGGAGAGACGATGAGCAGGATTTCCGATCTTCTGGACAAGGCGCGGGCCGCCACCGGCTTCGACGATTTGGGTGACGATGGCTTCCGCGAGGGGCTGGAGCGGCTGGTGGCTTCGGCAGACCGCGAGGCTCGGCTCAATGACGCGGGGCGGGCGATGTTCGACGGCCAGACCGTCATGCTGCTGACGAAGCGGCTGGAAGTGGAGCACTGGTACGCGCGCCATCCCGAGATCGACGAGCAGGAGATCGTCGCGCCGCTGATGGTGCTCGGCCTGCCGCGCACCGGCTCCACCGCGCTGCACTGCCTGCTGGGCGAGGATCCGGCGGTGCGGGTGATGCGCAACTGGGAGAGCATGAACCCGTGCCCCCCGCCCGAGACGGCCACTTACGCGACCGACCCGCGCATTGCCATCATGGACGAGCACATGAAGCGGCGTGACCGGATGACGCCGCGCATGCGGCAGATGCTGCCCAGCACCTCGACCTCGCCGACCGAGGACCAGCTCACGATGGGCTACAACTTCGCCTCGCAGATTTTCCAGGCGAGCTTCCGCATCCCGTCCTATGTGCACTGGCTGCACCACGAAGCCGATCTCGAGCCCACGTTCCGCTATGTGAAGCGCGTGTTGAAGCTATTGCAGTGGCGCTGCCCGCCGCGCCGCTGGCGGCTCAAGAACCCGACTTATTCGATGTTCATCGCGGCGCTCGACAAGGTCTTTCCCGACGCGCGCTATTGCATGACGCACCGCGACGTGGCCAATGTCATGCCCTCGGTGGCCGACCTCTACTACGAGATGCATAAGCCCAACACCGATACGGTCGACAAGCTCTGGCTGGGCGCGATCAACACCGAGTTCGGCATGCTCGGCATGCAGCGAATGATCGCCTTCCGCGAAGCGGGCCACGAGCACCGCTTCTTCGACATCCACTTCGCGCCGTTCCAGAAGGACCCGTTCCCGACGCTGGCCAGGCTTTATGATTTCCTGGGGCAGGCGTTCACACCCGAGGCGGAAGCGCGGATGCGCGCGTGGCGCGAGAGCACGCCGCGCGACAAGCACGGACGCCACGAATACAACGGCGCCGACTACGGCCTGAGCACCGCCGACCTGCGCGAGAAGTTCCGCTTCTATTCGGAGCGCTTCGCCGTCCCGCTCGGCAAGGACTGATGCCCGGGCCTCGGCACCGCGAGAGGCGAGCCTTCTACGCGCGCGGGCCGCGCTGGAAGAAGCGCTGTTTGCAGACCTCGTAGCTGGGGTCGACCGGGCTGGAGCCCAGCAGCCCGTCGCCGTCGAACGGCCGGACGATGTGCATGTCGTAAGTGACGACGCGCTTCGAGAAACGCCACTTGCCGTCGGCGCAGCGGCGATAGTTGTCGATGTAGCGCACCGCCATGAAATCCTCGACCATCTTGCCGGGGTTCTGCTGGTCGGGGATGTAGTGATAGGCCAGCGCATAGACCTCGCCGTTGCCCTCGTCGCCCTCGACGCTGATCATATGGTTGCAGACGTGGTGGCCGCTGTAGTTCATGTAGGGCAGGGCCGCGGCGATGAAATCGCAGTACTTGTCGGCCGGTCCATCGAAGCTGGTGCCGTGCGTGTCGGTCGCGTCCTCGGTGTAGAGGTCCCGCAGCAGTTCGACGTCCTTGCGGTCGATCGCGCGCGAATAGCACAGCACGAGGTCGCGGATCGCATCCTTGTCGATGAACTGCTGCAGCGCCTTTTCGTCGATGGCCACAGGATTTCCTTTCAGGTTGGTGTGTTGCGCGGGTTACATCAGCGAGCCGCCGTCGACCGGCCAGACTTGCCCGGTGATGAAGCTCGCCCGGTCCGAGGCGAGCAGCGCGACGACCGCGGCCAGTTCCTCGGGCGTGGCGAACGGCTTGCCGACGAAAGTGCGGCGCTGGCGGATCGCGCGGTCTTCCTCGCTCACGCTGTCGAGCGCCTGGGCGAAGATGCCGGTCTCCGGGTTGAAGCGGCTGCCCTTGCTGAAGGCGTCGGGCGTGGTGGCGAAAGTCGCGTAGGGGGCGATGGCGTTCACCCGGATGCCGTGCTGGCCGACTTCCTTGGCGAGCACGACGGTAAAGCTGTGTACCGCGCCTTTCATCGCCGAATAGACCGGCAGCATGTAGTCACCGACGAGGCCGGCGGTCGAGCCGATGTTGACGATGGCGCCGCGCTTGCGCCCGATCATGCCGGGCAGCACCGCATGGGTCATGCGCAGCACGGTGCCGAAGTTGAGGTCGATGTCGCCGGCCCACTTGTCGGGATCGGAATCGACGAACAGCCCCTGGTCGACGTTGCCGCCGATGTTGTTGACCAGCACCTCGACCGGGCCGAGTTCCTCCGCCGCGGCGAGGATGCGTGCGGGTGAGGCCTTGTCGAGCAGATCGGCGACGACGAAGATCGCATCGGCCGCACCGCGCTCTTTCGCGGCCGCGACCACGCGCGCGCCTGCCTCGGCGTCGCGACCGACGATGACGACCCTGGCGCCTTCCGCCGCCAGTTCCAGCGCGATGCCGCGGCCGATGTTGGCGGTCGCCGCGGTGACGATCGCCACCTTGCCCTCAAGCCCCAGATTCAATGCTGTTCTCCCGTTTCGCTTTGCGCCCTATGGTGTGAGCCGCTGCGGCAAGGTCAAGCTAATTTTGCTACATCTCTGTAGGAAAAATGTCCTGCCGGCTGTCCGGTGCACGGTCGGCGAGGCGCTCAATAGGCGAAGGTGTTGGTCCGGTTGGCGATGACGCAGCGCAGGTCGCCGTCGCTGCCGTCGGGATTCTGCTTGCGCAGAAAGCCTTGCGTCAGCCGATGGTAGCGTTCGCCCTTGCGCGGCCCGCTTGTCATCACCATCCGGTCGCCGGTCAGCAGGTAGGTGCCGCGCACGCCGTCGGCGCGGTAGCTGGAGCCGGGGACGATGGCGAAGTCGGCGGACGGGACATGGACGCCGCGAGGGCCCTCGGCGTCACCGGGCAACTCGCAGGTATAGCGGCCGACCATCAGCGTGCCGATCTCGCCGCCCGGAACCGCCACGGCGGGCGCGGCCAGCAGGGCAAGGGGCAGGGCCGAAAGGATCGCGCAGCGTCTCATCCACGCGGAGCTAGCATTGCCGGCGCGCGATTGCCAGAAGCCCATGCGCGCGCTAAGGGGCCGCCTCTCTCCGAAACTCGCTCTTTCCCATCAGAGGCACTCCCCATGAAGATCAGCGGCGTGGACATCCGTCCCGGCAACATCCTGGAATATGAAAAGGGCATCTGGAAGGTTGCCAAGACGCAGCACACCCAGCCGGGCAAGGGCGGCGCGTTCATGCAGGTCGAGATGAAGAACCTGATCGATGGCCGCAAGACCAACGTGCGCTTCCGCAGCGCCGACACGGTGGAGCGCGTGCGGCTCGACACCAAGGACTTCCAGTACCTCTACGCCGACGGCGACAGCCTCGTGTTCATGGACAAGGACACCTACGACCAGATCCAGCTCCCTGCCGACCTGCTCGGCGATGCCGCCGCGTTCCTGCAGGACGGCATGGAGGTGCTGCTGGAGATGTGGGAAGAGCGGCCGATCTCGGTGCAGCTCCCCGAGCAGGTCGAGGCTACCATCGTCGAGGCCGACGCGGTGGTGAAGGGGCAGACCGCCTCGTCGAGCTACAAGCCGGCGGTGCTCGACAACGGCGTGCGCGTGATGGTGCCGCCACACATCGAATCGGGCACGCGGATCATCGTCGACGTCTACGAGCGCACTTACGTCGGCAAGGCGGGCTGACCCTTCGACAGGCTCAGCCCTTCGACAAGCTCAGGATGAGCGGAGTTATATTTCAATGGCTGCCATTTCCGGCCTCATGCGCGTGATGGAGAAAGCTGCCCGCAAGGCGGGGCAGCGGCTGCGTCGCGACTTCGGCGAGATCGAGCACCTGCAGGTCTCGCGCAAGGGGCCGGCGGACTTCGTCTCCAAGGCCGACCAGGCCGCCGAACGGACGATCTACGACGAGTTGCGCGCGGCGCGGCCCGATTGGGGCTTCCTGTTCGAGGAGGCGGGCGAGATCGAGGGCGATCCGAGCAAGCCGCGCTGGGTGGTCGATCCGCTCGACGGTACGTCGAACTTCCTCCACGGCATCCCGCACTTCGCCGTCTCGATCGCCGCGCAGGAGCCGCGGCTCGACGGCAAGGGGTGGGGCGAGGTCGTCGCCGGCCTGGTCTACCAGCCGATCACCGACGAGAGCTTCTGGGCAGAAAAGAGCCGCGGCGCCTGGTTGCAGGACAAGCGGTTGCGCGTCTCGGCGCGGCGGCATCTGGATGAGAGCCTGATCGCCACCGGTATCCCCTTCATGGGGCGCGGGAGCCAGGCCGAATGGGTCAGGATCTATGCGGCCCTCGGTGCCCAGATTGCCGGCATCCGCCGCTTCGGATCGGCCGCGCTCGATCTCGCCTGGGTCGCGGCGGGCCGTTACGAAGGCTTCTGGGAAAGTGGCCTTCAGCCCTGGGACACCGCCGCGGGCTGCCTGCTGGTGCGCGAGGCCGGCGGCTTCGTCACCGACTGGCGCGGCCGGTCCGAGCCGATCTGCGACGCGCAGGTGCTGGCGGGCAACGACGCGCTCCATTCGAAGCTGCACAAGATTCTGGCAGGCGCGCTCAAGGCTGGTTGATGCGGCGGCCACGCACCGCTATCGCACACGCCTTGCGCGCTTTTCGGCGTGCCCCTGTGGCGGAATGGTAGACGCGATCGACTCAAAATCGATTGTCGCAAGACGTGCCCGTTCGAGTCGGGCCAGGGGCACCATTTTTTGATCCGAACCACCAGCATGCGCGATAAGCGCAGATCGATGGCGATCGTATGGGCGATGCGCTTGTCCTGTCGCGCTTGTGCCCCAGGGGCGTGTTGCTAAGGGTCACGGAATGCTGCCGTGGATGAAATATCTGCTGCCTGGATTGGCGCTGGCCAGCGCGCTTCCGCTTGCCGGCTTGGCGCAGGGGCAGGGCTCGGCGAATGGAAACGAGGCGGGACCGCGCAGGATCGTCTCGCTCAACCTTTGCACCGACCAGTATCTCCTGGCCCTGGCCGATCGCGACCAGATCGCCGGGCTGACTTACAACGCGGCCAAGCCTGAAATGTCGGCCGCCGCAGCACAAGCACGCGGGCTTAGGATTTTGGGGCAGTCGGCCGAGGAAGTGCTTGCCATCGAACCCGATCTCGTCGTCGGTATGCCCGCGCGCTGCAGCGCGGTTATGACCGCACTCAAGGCGCAGAATTATGCCGCGCTTGATCTGCGAACAGCGGAAAACTTCACTGATATTGTCGAACAGACGCGCAGGGTCGCGCAAGCCGTCGGCAGGCCCGATCGCGGCGAAGCCTTGATCGCGCAGATGGAACGGGAACTCGCCGGGCTAGGCAAGCCCGGCCGGGGGCGCATTGCCGCTTATTACCAGCGGCGCGGGTTTCTGACCGGAACCGGTACCCTGATCGACGATCTCATGCAGCGGACCGGTCTCGTCAATCTTGCGGGCAAGCTCGGGAAGCCGCCGCTTTCGCGACTGTCGATCGAGGAACTGGTCGCCGCCCGGCCTGACTTCATCATCGTCGAATCCGCGACCGACCATGTGACCGATCAAGGCACCGAAATGCTGCATCATCCGGCGCTGCGCGACATTCCCCGCATCCGGTTGCCGCAGGCGTGGACGGTGTGCGGCGGTCCAGCCTATGTGCGGGCCGCGCGGAGCCTTGTCGGGCAGATCGAGGCGAACTGAGGGGGCGCGGAATTCGATTCCCGGCTCGCTTTCAAACCCGACAACTGGTGTTTCGTCAGGATGATGCCGGGGGCGAAATCGGCCACCTCGATGCGTGCTTCGGGAGCGTTGCGACCGTCGGTGAGTCGGGCAGGCGCAGGAACGCTGCCCCCGAGTCGATGTGTCGAAAAAGTGCTTTTGCGAATTAATCTCAAGATATTGATCGATATTACCGATTACTAGTCGGGGAAATTCGCGATGGCCTTTATCGGCGGCGGGTCTCATTCCTGTACGATTAACAGGGTATAATGAAGGAGTAGGGATTATGGGACTGAAGGGTTCGCAGACCGAAGAAAACCTGAAGGCTGCTTTCGCCGGTGAGAGTCAGGCCAACCGTCGTTACCTCTATTTCGCACAAAAGGCCGACATCGAAGGCCATAACGACGTTGCCGCCGTGTTCCGCTCGACCGCGGAAGGCGAGACCGGCCACGCGCACGGTCATCTCGAATACCTTGAGGAAGTGGGCGATCCCGCCACCGGTGAGCCGATCGGCGATACCGCGCTGAACCTCAAGGCCTCGATCGCGGGCGAGACGCACGAGTACACCGACATGTATCCGGGCATGGCCAGGACCGCGCGCGAGGAAGGTTTCGACGAGATCGCCGACTGGTTCGAGACGCTCGCCAAGGCTGAGAAGAGCCACGCCGGCAAGTTCCAGAAGACGCTGGATACGCTGGACGCCTGAACGGAATCGCAGGGCTGAACCAACCCCGCTCGTGGTGAGCATGCGCGAACCGCGCGCGACGCCCTGTGTCGCGCGTATCCTTCGGCAAGCTTGGATGAGCGGGGCTTTGGCCGCTGTGAAGAAGGACGGAGCACCGGATGGAAGGCAGTCTCGAAGCCCCCGTTCGCCACGCGATCGCGTGGCAGGATGATGCATGGTACGACGAGGCGGCGCTCGAAAAGGAGCTGCGCCGGGTCTACGATATCTGCCACGGCTGCCGCCGCTGCTTCAATCTGTGCGATGCGTTCCCGATCCTGTTCGACGCGATCGACGAGAGCCCCAACGAGGAAGTCGACGATCTGACGCCGGCCCAGCTCGAGGCCGTCGTCGATGCCTGCACGCTTTGTGACATGTGCTTCATGACGAAGTGTCCCTACGTCCCGCCGCACAGCTTCGACCTCGATTTTCCGCACCTCATGCTGCGCTATCGCGCGGTCGAGCACCGTAAGGGGCAGACTTCCCTGGCCGACAACCAGCTTGCGGAGATGACCCGCAATGGCCGGCTTGGCACCACCTTCTCCGGCCTTGCCAACTGGGCGACGAAGGAGGGCAACGGTTTCACGCGCGGCGTCATGGAGGACATGCTGGGCATCGACGCGCGCGCGCATGTCCCGCCTTTCATGGACGTGCCGCTAACCAACCAGGGGCCGGCGATCATCCCGCCGCCCAATCCCGATGGCCCCGCTTTCGGCCGGAAGGTGGCGATCTATGCGGGCTGCCACGATAACTTCAACGACGGCACCCCCGGCTATGCGGCGATGAAGGTCTTCGCCCACAACGGACTGCAGGTTCGCGTCGAATATCCCGACTGCTGCGGTATGCCGAAGTTCGAGAACGGAGATATCGGCTCCGTCGCCAGCGCGGCGGCACGTATCTCGGCCCATTTCGCGCCGCTGATCGCGGAGGGCTGGGACGTGGTCCCGCTCACCACGAGCTGCGCGCTGATGCTCAAGTTCGAGTGGCCGCTGATCGAGCCCGAGAACGAGACGGTGGCGCTGCTCTCCCGGCATACGTTCGACGTTTCGGAATACGTCGTGCGGTTGGCCAAGGACGTGGGCCTCGCCCCGATCGAGGCGATGCCCAAGGCGATCGCGGTACATTTCGCCTGCCACGCCCGGGCGCAGAACATGGGCCCCAAGGCCATGGAGATGCTGCGGCTGATTCCCGAAGCCAAGCCGGCGCTGACCGAGCGCTGTTCGGGTCACGGCGGCAAGTGGGGTATCTTCAAGGACAATTTCGATCGGGCGTTGAAAGTGGGCAGAACCGCCGGCCGCAACCTGGTGAAGGGGGGGCCGGACATCATCGTCTCCGAATGCCCGCTCGCCGGTCCGCATCTGCGCCAGGTGATCGAAGCCAACGGCAACGAGCCGCCCGCGCGGATCGGCCATCCGATCGAGGTCGTGGCCCAGGCTTACGGCCTCTGACCCCCCAGAGCCCAGGAAGATAAAGCCATGCCCCGCGACCAGCGCACCATCACCGCCGCCGACATCCTGCCGGTAGAGCAATACCAGGCCATCCGCGCCGAAAAGAAGACCGAGGCCATCGCGCGCAAGAAGCTGACGCGCATCAGTGTCGGCCCCTACGCCACGGTATTGTTCGAAACCTGGGACAGCATGTGGCTGCAGATCCAGGAAATGCTCCGCATCGAGAAAGGCGGGGACGAGCAGCTACCCGACGAACTGGCCGCCTATGACCCGATGGTGCCCAAGGGCCGCGAATTGACGGCGACCGTGCTGTTCGAGGTCGAGGACGCGGAACGCCGCGATGCCTTCCTGCGCACCATCGGCGGCGTGGAGAGCTACGTCGCGCTCGACGTGGCGGGCCACGTCATCCGCGCGCGCGCCGAAGGCGACGTCGAGCGCACGCGCGAGCGCGACAACAAGGCCAGCGCGGTCCACTTCTTTCACTTCGACTTTCCCCCTGAAGCGATCGAAGCCTGGAAGAGCGGCAAGGGCAACGCGATGGTCGTGATCGACCATCCCAACTATGGCCACGCGGCGCTGATCGGCGCGGCATCGCGCGAATACCTGGCAGGCGAGTGCTTCTGAGCGCAGGGCCCGGCCGCCGCCGTGTAAGGCTGTCCGACAGCGGCTGAAGCGAAACGGCCGGAAACTGCATTGGATGCGCCGCACGCGCCGCGGGAACGCACTGTCAGATTTACCGACATTTTACGCCTTGGCTTTAGGCATGGGGCGGTCCGTCCGGGACCGAACGATAGCCGAAGGCCGCCATGATCAGGGTGTTCAAGCACTATATCCCGCACGCGGTGCTGCTGCTCGGACTGTTCGACCTGATTCTGCTGGTGTCCGCGGGCGAACTGGCCTGGCAGCTTCGCGCACGCCAGATCGACATGGAACTGGGGCCGTTCACGGACCGGTTGTGGCCGCATATCGGCTTTGCCGCGATGATGCTGATGGCGATGATCTCGGTGGGCGTGTTCGGCGCGGATTCGCTGCGCTCGATGCGATTCGCCTGCGCGCGGTTGCTCGTGGCCGTCTCGCTCGGCATCATCGCGCTGTCGTTCGTCGATTTTCTCAGCGGCGCGCATAATTTCTGGCGCTCGACGCTGGCTTACGGAATGGCGCTGGCCATCGTCCTGCTGATCGTCAACCGGTTGGTGATCGGTGGCATCCTGGGCACCACGGCGTTCCGGCGGCGCGTGCTCGTGCTCGGCGCGGGCCAGCGTGCGCAACGGCTGCGCGCGCTGGCCGATCGGCCCGAATGCGGCTTCGCCATAGTCGGCTACATCGGCATGAGCGAGAACAAGCCGCTGGTCGAGGAGGCGATCGCCCGCTCCGCCATCCACAACCTCACGCGCTTCGTCGAGAACCTGGGCGTGAGCGAGGTGGTGCTGGCGCTCGAGGAGCGACGTAACGCGCTGCCGCTGAAGGATCTGCTGCGGATCAAGACCGCCGGCGTCCACGTCAACGATTTTTCCAGCTTCCTCGAGCGTGAGACCGGGCGCGTCGATCTCGATACGGTCAACCCGTCCTGGCTGATCTTCTCGGACGGCTTTTCCTCGGGCCGTGCGGTGTCGAGCGTCGCCAAGCGGATGTTCGATATCGGCGCCAGCGCTCTGCTGCTGGCGCTCACGGCGCCGGTCATCGTGCTTTTCGCATTGCTGGTGAAGCTCGACAGCCGTGGTCCGGCCTTCTTCCGCCAGACCCGCGTCGGGCTCTACGGGGAGGCGTTCGACGTCATCAAGCTGCGTTCCATGCGGACCGATGCCGAGGCGGCAGGCGCCCAGTGGGCCAGCAAGGACGATCCGCGCGTCACCCGCATCGGCAAGTTCATCCGCAAGGTCCGCATCGACGAACTGCCCCAGACCTGGACCGTGCTCAAGGGCGAGATGAGCTTCGTCGGTCCACGCCCCGAGCGCCCGGAATTCGTCGCCGACCTCGAAGAGCGACTGCCCTACTATGCCGAGCGGCACATGGTGAAGCCGGGCATCACCGGCTGGGCGCAGGTCAACTATCCCTATGGCGCCTCCATCGAGGATTCGCGGCACAAGCTTGAATACGATCTCTACTACGCCAAGAACTACACGCCGTTCCTCGATCTCCTGATCATCCTGCAGACGCTGCGCGTCGTGCTTTGGCACGAGGGCGCGCGATGATGGGCGGGAATCCCGGCGGTATCTGGACGCTGCTCGGCTTCGGTCTGCACCTGCTCGGCGCGATCGCGGCGGCGACCGTGGCGGCGTGGCTGCTGAGCCGGCGCCGTGGCTTCGGCGATGCCTGGCCGGCGCTCGTCCTCGGTCTGTCGCTGACCGCTGCCTGGTGCCTCGTCGCCGCCGTGCTGGGTGACGGCGGGCTGCCCTCGGCCGTCGCCGAGGCGATGCGCAACCTTGCCTGGCTCGTCGTGACCCACCGCCTCTTCGCGACCGACGGCCGCCACGCGAGCCTGGCGCCGATCCGGCCGGTCCTCGCGGTGCTGGCGATGGTCGAACTGCTGCAGGTCGGGATCGATGCCCTCGTCGCGCCTGCGGCCATGAACGGCGCGATGGCGCAGGTCGCGTTCGCGGTCGTCGTGCCACTGCGTCTGCTCGTGACGGTGGGGGCGCTGGTACTCGTCCATAACCTCTATGCCGGCGCGTCGAAACAGTCGCGCCCGGTGCTGCTCTGGCCGGCGGCCGGCCTGGCGGTGCTGTGGACGGTAGACCTCAATTTTTACACCATGGCCTATCTGACGGACGGCTGGCCGGCCGAGATCGCGGCTCTGCGTGGCGCTTCGGCGCTGGCGCTGGCAGGCCTGTTGGCGATCGGCGTGGGTCAGGACGGCGCTGCGCTACGCTTCCGGCCTTCGCGGGCGGTTACATTCCAGACTTTCTCGCTGCTGGTGATCGGCATCTACCTGGCGGCGATGGTGGGCGTGGTGCGCTGGCTATCGTTCGCCGGCGGCGACTACGCGCGGCTTTTCGGCCTGGGCTTCCTCATCGTGGCCAGTGCCTGCGCCATCCTTTTCCTGCCCTCGCGCCGGCTGCGCGGCTGGCTCAAGGTGACGCTGGCCAAGCATCTGTTCAAGCATCGCTACGATTATCGCGAGGAATGGCTGCGCTTCACCCGCACCATCGGCAAGAGCGGCGCGGATGCGCCGCCGCTGGGCGAGCGCGTCGTGCAGGCGATCGCCGACATCGCCGAATGCCCCGCAGGCCTCCTGCTCGCGCCCGACGATCACGGCGAGATGACGCTGGCCGCGCGCTGGCACTGGCCCCAGGCCGAGGTGCCCGCCGTCGCGCTGAGACCGGCCGGCGTTGCCTTCTTCGAGCGCGAGGGCTTCATCGTCCACATGGACAACCTGCGCGCCGGCCGCGACGCGCGCGGCGAGGGCGAGGCCGTGCCCGATTGGCTGCGGCACGAGCAGCGGGCCTGGGCGCTGGTGCCGCTGATCCACTACGAGCGGCTGGTCGGTCTGGTGGTGCTGGCGCGGCCACAGGCGGCGCGCCAGCTCGACTGGGAGGACTTCGACCTGCTGCGCGTCGTCGGCCAGCAGGTGGCGAGCTACCTGGCAGAGAACGCCGGCCAGGAGGCGCTGGCCGAAGCCAGCCGGTTTGACGACTTCCATCGCCGCATCGCCTTCGTCATGCATGACATCAAGAACCTGGCCAGCCAGCTCAGCCTGCTGGCCCGAAACGCCGAACGGCATGCCGACAAGCCGGCTTTCCGCGATGACATGCTGGTGACGCTGCGCAACTCGGCCGACAAGCTCAACGGCTTGCTTGCAAGGCTGTCGCGCTATGGCAACGGGTCGATCGACAAGGTGGGCGAAGTGGCGCCCGGCGAGGTCGCGCAGGCGGTCGTCGAGCGGTTCCGCGGCGGCCATCCGGTCGTGCTGGGCGACTGTCTGGACAAGCCCGTGATGGCCAACCGCGAGGCGCTGGAGCAGGTGCTCGTGCATTTGATCCAGAACGCGGTCGACGCCAGCGCGCCGAACCGCCCCGTCTGCCTCAGCGTCACCGCGGACGGCGTCAACGCGCGCTTCGACGTCATCGATTCGGGGGCCGGCATGTCGCCCGAATTCGTCCGAACCCGGCTGTTCAAGCCTTTCGTCTCGTCCAAGCCGGGGGGCTTCGGCATCGGCGCTTTCGAGGCGCGCGAGCTGGTGCTGGCGATGCGCGGCCGGCTGGAAGTCGAATCGCGGGAAGGGCTGGGCTCGCGGTTCACCATTCGCCTACCCCTCGCCAGCACGAGCGGGCTTATCGATCATCTCAACCGCACGGCGGAGAAAGCAGCATGACCACGTCATCCAAACCCAAGCTCCTCGTCGTCGAGGACGACGCCGGGCTGCAGGCGCAGCTCAAGTGGGCCTACGAGGATTTCGAGGTCGTCGTTGCAGGCGATCGGGCCGGGGCGCTGGCGGCGCTGCGGGCCGAGGAACCGGCAGTGGTTACGCTCGACCTCGGCCTGCCGCCGGACCCCGACGGGGTGAGCGAGGGCTTTGCCGTGCTGGATGAGATCATGGCGCTGAAGCCCGACACCAAGGTCATCGTCGCCACCGGCCACGGGGCGCGGGAAAGCGCGCTTCAGGCGATCGCCAAGGGCGCCTACGACTTCTACCAGAAGCCGATCGACATCGAGGCGATCGGCCTGATCGTGCGCCGCGCGCTGCAGTTGCACCGCATCGAAAACGAGAACCGCACGCTAGCGACAAAAGGCGCCAGCGACGACCGCGTGCTCGGCAACATGATCACAGCGGCGCCCGAGATGGTCCGTGTCGCGCGCACGATCGAGCGCGTCGCCAACACCAACGTCTCGGTCATGCTGCTGGGCGCCAGCGGCACCGGCAAGGAACTGCTGGCGCGCGGACTGCACCAGGCGAGCGACCGGGCGGACGGCGCCTTCGTCGCGATCAACTGCGCCGCGATTCCCGAGAACCTGCTCGAGAGCGAACTGTTTGGTTACGAGAAGGGTGCCTTCACCGGCGCGATCAAGACCACCGAGGGCAAGATCGAGCAGGCCGCGGGCGGCACGCTGTTCCTCGACGAGGTGGGCGACATCCCGCTCCAGCTCCAGGTCAAGCTGCTGCGCTTCCTGCAGGAGCGGGTGATCGAGCGGATCGGCTCGCGCCGCTCGATCGCCGTCGACACGCGCATCGTCTGCGCCACGCACCAGGACCTGGAGGCGATGATCGGCGATGGGCGGTTCCGCGAGGACCTGTTCTACCGGCTTGCCGAGATCGTGGTGAAGATCCCCAGCCTGGCCGAACGGCCGGGCGACGCGACGCTGCTGGCCAAGGTGTTCCTCGCCCGCTTCGCCAAGGAGATGAACCCGCAGGTCCGCGGCTTTTCCGCCAGCGCCCTGACGGCGATCGACGCCTGGCCCTGGCCGGGCAACGTGCGCGAGCTGGAGAACCGGGTGAAGCGCGCGGTGATCATGGCCGACGGCAAGCTCGTCACCGCCGCCGACCTCGACCTTGCCGAACCGGACGCCCAGACCGTCGGCGCGCTCAATCTCAAGACGGCGCGCGAGCAGTCCGACCGCAAGGTCATCCGCCACGCGCTGGCGCGCAGCGAGGGCAACATCTCGAGTACCGCCAAGCTGCTGGGGATCAGCCGGCCGACGCTCTATGACCTGCTCAAGCAGTACGACCTCAGCGCCTGAGCGACTGCGCCGGTCGCGCCTTGCTGCCGTCGCCCTGCTGGCGGCCGCGCTGGCCGGGCCGGGCCTGGCCGCCGAGCCGGGCGCGGACCTGATCGTCCGGGCGCGGCAGGCGCTGGCGCAGCGCGACGGCATCGCCGCCGAAGTGGATCTGCGCCGCGCGCTGGCCGCCGGTGCCCCGCGCGAGGCGGTGGCGGCCTATCTGGGGCAGGCCTATCTCGAGCAGGACGTGCCCGAACGGGCGCGCGAATGGCTGGAGCCCGGCCGGTTCACGCCCGACACGGCGGCGCAGGGCTTTCGCAGCCTTGCCCGGCTCGAACGGGCCGAGGGCGATCTGGCGGCGGCGGGCCGGGCTTTCGACCGCGCCATGGCGATCACCCCGCGCGATGCGACGATGTGGGTCGAGATCGGCCGGCTGCGCTATGCCGGCGGTGAGCACATGCTGGCGATCGACGCCTGCGATTATGCGCTGAAGCTCGACCCCGACAACGTCCGCGCGCTGGAGTTCAAGGGGCAGCTCGTGCGCGACAGCCGGGGCCTCGTCGCCGCGCTGCCGTGGTTCGAGAGCGCGCTGCGGCATCATCCGCGCGATGTTTCGGTGCTGGGAGAATATGCCGCGACGCTGGGCGACCTCGGCCGGGCGAAGAAGATGTTGGCGACGACGCGGCTGATGCTGTCGATCGAGCCTGGCAATCCCCGGGCCTACTTCCTCCAGGCTGTGCTCGCGGCGCGGGCGGGCAAGGTCGATCTGGCGCGGGGGTTGCTCGTGCGCACCGAAGGCAAGCTGGGCAAGGTGCCCGCCGCGCGGCTGCTCGAAGGCGTGCTGGAGATGGGGGCGGGGAACCATCGGCTGGCCGCCGAGGCGCTATCCGGGCTGACCCGCGCGCAGCCCGCCAACGGCCGCGCCGCGCTGCTGCTCGCCCGCGCCTATGCGCTGGCGGGGGAGAACCGGCTGGTCGTGCACGACTATGCCGATGCGGCGGCCCGCGCCGATGCTTCTCCCTACCTGCTGGCGCTGGTGGCCCGGGCGCATGAGGCGGACGGCCGGCGCGACCTCGCCGCGCCGCTGCTCGACCGGGCGGCGACGCCGCGTCGGCCCGCCGTATTCCCCGTCGTGGAGTCCGAATTCGGCGGCCTGCTGGCGGCCGGCCGGGCCGATGCGGCGCGCGTGGCGGCAGAACGCGATGTCGCGGCCAATCCGGGATCGGCGTTCAGCCAGACCGCTGCCGGCGACGTGCGGCTGGCGGCAGGCGACGGTGCCGGGGCCATGCGGCACTATCGGCTGGCCGCCTATGTCCGGCTGTCGGAAAGCTTGCTCCTGCGGATGGTTGCCGCCAGCCTGCAGGCGGGACAGAGCGCGGACGCCTCCGCGCTGGTCGCCGGCTTCCTGGCGATGAACCCGGCCGACCGCACGGCCCTGCGGATGACGGCGGGCGAGGCGGCCGCCGCGGGCGACTGGCCGCGCGCGCGGCTGCTGCTCGAGGCGCTGCGCGCCGGCGGAATCGCGGGCGATGTCGAACTGCTGGCCGACCTGTCGTTCGCCCAACTTCGCGCCGGCGATGCGACGGCGGCCGAAGCCACCGCGCGGGAAGCCTATGCCCTGCAGCGCGGCAGCGCCGTGGCGGCGGGGGCATGGGGCCTGAGCCTGGAGGCGCTGGGGCAGCGCGCGCGCGCGCGGGCGCTGCTCGACAAGAGCCGCAGGATGCTCGCCGCGCGCTGAACTCCGTGCTCGACAATCCCCGGCGGCTTGGGGCATCGAAGTGCTTTCACAACCTTTGGGAGAGGGAACGATGGCAGGCGCGCTGGCCGGCATTACCGTGATCGAGCTGGCCGGGATCGGACCGGCGCCCTTTGCCGCGATGATGCTGGCCGACCACGGCGCGCGCGTCATCCGCATCGAGCGCCCTGGCAACGAACGCGTCGGCGATCTCGGCGGCAGGGACATCATCAACCGCAACCGCGAGATCGTGACGCTGGACCTGAAGCGGCCCGAGGCGGTGGCGCAGGTGCTGGCGCTGGCGGGCGAGGCCGACGCGCTGATCGAGGGCAACCGGCCGGGGGTGATCGAGCGGCTCGGTCTTGGCCCCGACGTGCTGCTGGCGCGCAATCCCCGCCTCGTCGTCGGCCGCATGACCGGCTGGGGGCAGGACGGCCCCAAGGCGCAGCGCGCCGGGCACGACATCAATTACATCGCGCTGTCCGGCGCGCTCCACACTTATGGCCCCCGGGAACGGCCGATGGCCCCGGCCAATGTGGTCGGCGACTATGGCGGTGGCGGCATGTTGCTGGCCTTCGGCGTGCTGGCCGGAATCCTGTCGGCGCGCGGCACCGGCAAGGGGCAGGTGATCGACGCGGCGATGCTCGACGGCGCCGCGCTGCTTTCGGCGATGACCTATTCGCTCTTCGCCGTGGGCATGTGGAACGACGAGCGCGAGAACAACATGCTCGATGGCGCCGCGCACTTCTACGACACTTACGAGACCGCCGACGGCAAGTTCGTGTCGATCGGCTCGATCGAACCCCAGTTCTATGCGCTGCTGCTGGAAAAGCTGGGTCTCTCGGACGATCCCGCCTTTGCCTACGGCGCCAGCCGCGTGGACTGGCCGGCGCTCAAGGCGCGGCTGCGGGCCATCTTCCGCACCCGGACGCGCGACGAATGGTGCGCGCTGATGGAAGATACCGACATCTGCTTTGCGCCCGTGCTGAACCTGGCCGAAGCGCCGCGCCATCCGCACAACGTCGCGCGCGGCACCTTCGTCGACGTGGAGGGAACCGTTCAGCCCGCCCCGGCGCCGCGCTTCCTCGGCACCCCGGCGCCCCCGGTGCGCCCGTCGCGGCGCTGACCGCTACTTGGGCTGGTAGGTCTGCTCGATTCCGGGGAAGGCGCGGGCGCGCACGTCCGCGGCGTAGCGTGCGGCGGCGTCGGAGATGACGTCGGCGATCTCGGCATAGCGCTTCACGAAGCGCGGCACGCGCTCGAACATGCCCAGCATGTCTTCGGTGACGAGCACCTGCCCGTCGCACCGGGCCGATCCGCCGATGCCGATGGTGGGGCAGGCCACCGCTTTGGTCACGTCGATGGCGATCGGCTCGACCACGCCTTCCACGACGATGGCGAAGGCACCGGCACGGTCCAGCGCCACGGCGTCGCAGACGATCTTCGCCGCTTCCGCCTCGCTCCGCCCGCGCGCGTTGTAGCCGCCCAGCACGTTCACCGCCTGCGGCGTCAACCCGACGTGGCCCATCACCGGAATGCCGCGCGCGGTGAGGAACGCCACGGTCTCGGCCATCGCCTCTCCGCCTTCGAGCTTCACGGCGGCGCAGCCTGTCTCCTTGAGCAGGCGCGAGGCGTTTTCGAAGGCCTGCCGCGGCGATGCCTCGTAGGCGCCGAAGGGCATGTCGACGATCACCGCCGCGTGATAGCTGCCGCGCACCACCGCCGCCCCGTGCGCGGCCATCATGTCGAGGGTCACCGGCACGCTGGAGGGCAGGCCATAGATCACCTGGCCGAGCGAGTCCCCCACCAGCAGCAGGTCGCAATGCGCGTCGAGCAGTTGCGCCTGACGGGCGGTATAGGCGGTGAGCACGACGATGGGTTCCGCCGTGACGCCGTCCTGCTTGCGCTTGCGGATGGCGGGGATGTTGAGCCGCCGCATCGGCGCCGGGGTGGGGTGCGCGCGGCTGGTGGCGGTGTCGAGCTGGAAAGTGGTGGACATGGGCGCCTTGTAAACGCTGCGGCAAAGCTGGGGAAGGGCGTATGCGGCCTACTTGTCAACGCGCGAACGAGCGCTAGCTTCCGCCGCCATCCGTGCCCGGAGGGAGATCTGCATGTTCGGCCGTGTGAAACCGCTAGACGCCATCCTTGCCGCGGCTGAGAGAAAATCCCTTCATCGCTCGCTCGGGCCCGTCCAGCTCACGCTGCTGGGCGTGGGCGCGGTGATCGGCACCGGCATCTTCGTGCTCACCGCCGCCGCCGCACAGAAGGCGGGGCCGGGCATGATGTGGAGCTTCGTCATCGCCGGCTTCGTCTGCGCGGTGGCGGCATTGTGCTATTCCGAACTCGCCTCGATGGTGCCGGTCTCGGGCTCGGCCTATACCTACACCTACGCGGTGGTCGGTGAGTTGATGGCCTGGATGGTCGGCTGGGCGCTGATCCTGGAATATGCGGTGGCGGCGTCCGCCGTCTCGGTCGGCTGGTCGGGCTACTTCATGGGGCTGGTGAAGAGCTGGACGGGCTTCGAGTTGCCCGCGGCGCTGCAGGCGGGGCCGACATGGGCGATGCACGGCATCCTGCCGATGCCCGATTTCGCCGCCGGCGTTGTCAACGTGCCGGCCATTTTCGTCGCCCTGTCCGTCACCATGCTGCTGATGATCGGGACCAGGGAGAGCGCGACGGTCAACGCCGTGCTGGTGGTGGTCAAGGTGGCCGCGCTGATGCTGTTCATCGCGCTGGCGCTGCCGGTGCTCAGGACCGAGCATTTCGCGCCGTTCTCGCCCAACGGCTGGGGTTCGGCGGGGCTGGGCATCATTGGCGCGGCCTCGTCGATCTTCTTCGCCTATGTCGGCTTCGACGCGGTTTCCACCGCGGCGGAGGAGACCCGCAATCCGCAGCGCAACGTACCGATCGGGCTGATCGGCAGCCTTGCCGTGTGCACGATATTCTACCTGCTGGTGGCGGCCGGCGCGATCGGCGCGATCGGCGCGCAGCCGACCGCGCCGGGGGTCGATGCCGGCTCGGCCGAATTCGCCGCCCAGTGCGCCGCGCTGGCGGCCAAGGGTGAGGAGCCGCTGGTCTGCTCGAAGGAGGCGCTGGCGCATGTGCTGCGCGCGATCAACTATACCTGGGCGGGCGATCTCGTCGGCCTCGCCGCCAACCTGGCGCTGCCCTCGGTCATCCTGATGATGATGTTCGGCCAGACGCGCATCTTCTTCGTCATGGCCCGCGACGGCCTGCTGCCCGAAAAGCTTGCCAGCGTCCATCCGAAGTGGAGGACGCCGCACGTCGTCACGCTTTTCACCGGCGTCTTCGTCGCCATCGCGGCGGCGCTGCTGCCGGTGGGGCAGCTTGCCGACATTTCAAACTCGGGCACGCTGTTCGCTTTCCTGATGGTGGCCCTGGCGGTGATGATCCTGCGCGTGCGCGACCCTAACCGGGCGCGGCCGTTCCGCACGCCGCTGGTCTGGATCGTCGGGCCGGTGGCGGCGACGGGGTGCGTCATCCTGTTCTGGTTCCTGCCGACCAACGCCAAGCTGGTCCTGCCGATCTGGGGCGCGATCGGCCTCGTGTTCTATGTGCTCTACGGCTACCGCAAGAGCCACGTCGGCCGCGGAGTGGTCGAGGTGCACGAGGACGATGCCGACGCGCCGCCGCAACCGGTGCCCTCGATGCCGGGCGCCGCGCTGGATTGACGCGGCCCGGCGCGCTAGCATGGCGCGCATGGAATTCGAGATCCTTCCCGTCACGCGGTTCCGGCAGAACTGCTCGGTCCTGTGGTGCGACGAGACCCGGCGCGCTGCGGTGATCGACCCGGGCGGCGACATCAGCGAAATCCTCAACTTCATCGCACTGATGGAGCTGGAGCCCGAGGTCGCGCTCGTCACGCACGGCCACTTCGACCATTGCGGCGCCGCCGCGCAGTTCGCCGCGCTGACCGGCGTGCGAATCGAAGGGCCGCATCGCGGCGACGCGCACGTCGTCCGCCGTCTCGAGGAGGTGGGCGAGCGTTACGGCGTCCCGGCCAAAAGCTACGAGCCGGCCCGCTGGCTCGAGCACGGCGACACGATCCGCTTCGGCGCGGAGGAACTGGAGGTGCTGCATTGCCCCGGCCACTGCGGCGGCCATGTCGCCTATTTCAGCCGCAGCGGGCGCCAGGCCTTCGTCGGCGACATCCTGTTCCGCCACGCCATCGGCGCCTGGGAGCACCCGGACGGCAACCTGCCGCTGCTGATCGATTCGATCCGCAACAAGCTGTTCCCGCTGGGAGACGATGTGGCGTTCGTGCCAGGCCATGGCGCAACCTCGACGTTCGGGCACGAGCGGCGGGAAAACCCGTTCGTCGGCGATGCCGCGTTCGCCCGCTGGCGCGAGCGCTTCCCGGGCGAGGCCGACCCGGCGCTTGGCCGCGACGCGCCCTCGTGACGTGCGTTCCGCGCACGCGATAATTGCCAGACCCGGCCGGCGGGCGGGCGCATCTTTCGGTTTCCATCACCATTGATGCAAGTTTCGATTGTATCCGACGCTGCAAGCATGCTTATGGCCAGGCGGAATCATTCTCGGGAGAGCAGGAATCATGGCGCAAGGTAATCTTGGTATCGAACCTGATGTTCTGAAGGCGATCTACGGCCAGATGGCGCGCATCCGCGCGGTCGACAAGGCGATCCAGGCGGGGCTGTCGCAGGGCAAGTTCATGTTCACCTACTGGCCGATGACCGGCCAGGAATGCATCCCGGCGACGATCTCGCAGCTCACCACCGAGCGCGACTACATGATCACCACCTATCGCGGCATCCATGACCAGGTGGCCAAGGGCGTCGACCTCTACGGCATGTTCGCCGAGGCGCTGGGCCGCGAGGACGGCGTCAACAAGGGCAAGGGCGGCAGCCCGCATATCTCCGACCCGTCCTCGGGCTCGATGGTGACGACCGCCATCGTCGGTGCCGGCGCGCCGATCGCCAACGGCCTCGCCATCGCTGCCAAGGAGCGCGGCGAGGACCGTGTCACCATCGTCAACTTCGGCGATGGCGCGACCTCGATCGGCGCGGTGCACGAGGCGATGAACCTGGCCGGCGCCTGGAAGCTGCCGGTCATCTTCCTGTGCCAGAACAACCAGTGGGGCGAATACACCCCGATCCCGACCTACACCGCCAGCCCCAACTTCTTCGGCCGCGCCGAGGCGCTGGGCTTCCGCGGCGTCCAGCTCGACGGCAACGACCCGGCCGCCTTCTACAACGGCATGAAGGACGTGATCGACTACGTCCGCGCCGGCAAGGGCCCGGTCTTCGTCGAGGCGCAGACCTATCGCATCGGGCCGCACGCGGGCGTCGGCGACAACTACAACGCCGAGAAGGAAGTGCTCGCGCTCGCCAAGGAACGCGCGCCCGTCGAGAAGACCCGCGCGCTGCTGCTGGAAGCCGGCATTTCCACAGAGGATGAGCTGTCCACGCTCGAGGCCGCCGCCAAGGCCGAGGTCGAGGACGCGATCGCCCGCGCGCTGGAAAGCCCGGTCACGCCGCAGTCGGAAACCTTGATCGACGTTTTCGCCGACGCCGACAGCGTGCCGAAGCGCGGCCACTATCCGGTTCGCGCGGCCGAGGCCGAGCCGACCGGCGAGACCAAGACGATGAGCATGGTCGAGGCCGTGCTCAATGCCCAGACGCTGGCGATGGAAGCCAATCCCGAGGTCTTCATCCTGGGTGAGGACGTGGGCGATCCGCAGGGCGGCGTGTTCGGCACCAACAAGGGTCTGCAGACGCGCTTCGGCAACACCCGCGTGCGCGGCACCCCGATCGCCGAGCAGGCGATCATCGGCGCCGCCATCGGCTCGTCGATCGCCGGCATGAATCCCATCGCGGAGATCATGTTCGTCGACTTCCTGGGCGTCTGCCTCGACCAGGTGGCCAACCACGCGGCCAAGCAGCGCTATATGTCGGGCTCGGCCACGCACGCGCCGATGACCATGCGCGTGCAGCTCGGTGGCGGCATGGGCGGCTTCGGCGCGCAGCACTCGCAGTCGCTGGAGGCCTGGCTCACGCACGTTCCGGGCATCAAGGTGGTCTATCCGTCGAATCCGGTGGACGCGAAGGGGCTGCTGCTTTCGGCGATCAACGATCCCGATCCGGTCGTCGTGCTGGAATCGATGATGCTGCTCTACACCCAGAAGGCCGAAGTGCCGACCGGCGACTACCGCATCCCGTTGGGCGTGGCCAAGGTGAAGCGCGAGGGTTCGGACGTGACGCTCATCAGCTACGGCTGGGAGTTGCTGAACTGCATGGCCGCGGCCGAGGAACTGGCCAAGGAAGGGATCAGCGCCGAAGTCATCGACCTGCGCTCGCTGGTGCCGATCGACTATCATCGCATTCTCGAATCGGTGAAGAAGACCGGCCGGGCGGTCGTCGTCCACGCGGCGGTCGAGTTCTGCGGCCTGGGCGCCGAAATCTGCTCCACGATCAACGAGGAGCTGTGGGGCAAGCTCAAGGCGCCCGCCGTCCGCATCGGCGCCGAGTATGCTCCGATCGCTTATTCCAAGGAAATCGAGACGAACCAGGTGCCCAACGCGGGCTCAATCGCCGCGCGCGTGCGGCAGATCGTCAAGGCCTGATCAACAGCCGATGCCGTTTCAATAAAGGGTGAATTGATGTCGACGACTCTGACCATTCCCAAGCTCGAAATGTCGATGAGCGAAGGAACGCTTGCCGAGTGGAAAGTGGAAGACGGCGCGGCCGTCAAGGAAGGGGACGTGATCTACGTCCTCGAAACCAACAAGACCGCGCGGGATATCGAGGCGCCCGTATCGGGCACGCTCGTCCACAAGGCGCCGGCCGGCGAGACCTACGACGTCGGCACGGAGATCGGCGAGATCGTGTGATGGATATCCCCTCTCCCGCGACGGGGAGGGGAAGCTGCCGCGGCCGGCGGCTGGCGGGCGGGGTCGGGGTGATCCACCCCGTCCGCCGGCCGCGTCGCGGCTCGTAGCGGGCGCGCCGGACAAGGCGCGCCCGCGCCGTTTCCGGCGCAAGCCTTCGCAATCCGCTATTCCATCCGGCGCGAAATCGCTCCAGTGGAATCCGTGCGGTCAGGCGTGCGCGCCCGCTTGGGCGAACTTGCCGTACTTGAGGTCGATGCCCTTGATGTGGGCGGACAGCCAGAGGCGCAGGAACGTGAAGAATTCCTTTGTCGGCACGCCGCCGGCGGCGGCGATCGCCTCGGCGTGGCGGCCGAAGTCCTTCAGCAGTTTTTGATGGATCATCTTGTGGGTCGCCAGTTCGGGATACCCGACCCGCGCCATAAAGGCCTCTTCGTCGACGAAGTGGTGGGTGGTGATCTCACCCAGCCGCGCGATCTTCGCGTTCATGGCCGGACCGAATTGCTGCGCCTGGGCCCCGTCGTACACGGCGTTCATGGCATCGAGGATGTCCCGATGTTCGCGGTTCATGGGCTCGACGCCGATATCGAGGGTCTGGTCCCAGGTCATCAGGGGCATGGCGTTTGGGTCTCCGGGGCACCGGGCCGGCGAAATGGGCCCTTCAATGCACGTTTTCCGGCATGTCATCCGGAGGATTAATTTGAGGCACCGGGCCAGCACGTACAATCCGAGGGACGGCGTTCGCCTGCCGGTTACGACCGGTCGGTCGCACAGGCGACGATAGCCGGCTTCGCGCGGAACGATATGCGAGCGGCCCGGCCGAAGGAGGCGAGCCGGCCGTTTCACGGTTCAACAGCTTATCGGGCGGCGTTGTCGATCCCCATCTCGCCGATCTTGCGGTAGAGGGTGGAGCGCCCGATGCCGAGCCTGCGGGCGACTTCCGCCATATGCCCCTGATAGCGCCCTATGGCGAGGCGAATGACGTCGGCCTCGATTTCTTCGAGCGTGCGCAGGTTGCCATCGTCGGCATAGAGGGTGATGCCGGCGCCCTGCGTTGGCGACCCATTGCCATCGGCGTGCGGCTTGGCGGGGTGCCTTGCCAGTTCCTCGGCCGGCCGCGGGGCGTCGTCGCGCGGCGCGCGCGCCGGCATAGCCTCCGCCGGGTGGTTGCAGTCGTAATCATCGCATTCGGCTGGGGGTGGGACGGAGGAGCCCTCGAACTGGGAAAACACCGACCGCTCGTTGGAACTGATGATGAGCATGGCCCGGTCGGCCAATACCTCCCATGATGTCGCCGCGCGCAAGTGAACCTGCCGGACGTTCTCCAGCGGTTCGGTTTTCGCCGCCTTGCGGCATGCTGCGGCCTTGGCGAGATATTCTTCCACCATTTTCACAGGAAGCCTCCTTCGCTTGGATGACCGCCGCCAGGCCCGGCGAGCCGGCGGGTTCCCCACCGGCGTCGCGGCAGGACCCGACGGGTCCGGCTGTCTGTGAGTTTACTCACATTCGATTGCGTTGAATTGACATTTTGCACGGACGCTGCCCCATTTGATTCAGCCCGGCCAGCCTAACGCGCCCAGCCGCCCTCGGTGGCAGGCGAAACCGGTACGATCGCAACCGGCATACCCGGCGTTAGGCCGGATGCGGTTCGCACGGGATGCACCCCAGCGAGCGCGGTCATATGCGAACGTACTGGCGACCGAACCGATCATGGCGGATTTCGCCACGATCCGACGGTAGCCGGACCCTCGATACGCAGGCTCCGCCGCGAAGCCTCGCAGCGGTCAACGAGCGAGCCGGGCAAATGGTTTCCGGGCTGGTCGGAAAAAAGGCCCGGGTTGCCGGGGAGCATGGGGTGAAAGGATCTGTCGGAAAGCGCCGTTCCCGCAGTCTCGATTGGGCACGGTCTTCCGTTTGGTGAAGCTGCCCTGATCGCGCTTTGCCGGCGCGCCGCCCGCCTGCCCGCGACATGATGTCGCGAGGCAGCCGGTGCGTAGATCGTCAGAAGTTAAACCGCGCCTTCACGCCGTACATGCGGGACGCGCCGACCTGTCCGAAGTCGAAGCCATAGCCAAGCGTGCCGGCGACATGGGTAATGTACTTCTTCTTGGTGACGTTGGTTGCCCAGAACATGAGATCGACCGGCGAGCCCAGGACGTTCTTCCAGTTGAGGTTGAGATCGAGCAGCTTGGTCGAGGGGACATTGCCGATCTCGCGCGTCGCCATCGTGACCGTGCCATCGCCGTTGACGACGAGCGGGGTCTGCCCGGCCGTGCCGAAGGTGGTGTAGTAGCTGCTGGTATAGGTCCAGGTCGCGCCCAGCGAGATCCCGCCGACCGATTCCGGCAGGGGCAGGGCATAGTCGGCGCTCAGCACCAGCTTGTGCTTGGGCGAATAGGCCAGCGGGAAGCCGACCTTGGCCTGGGCGCTGGTGAGCATCGCCTGATTCTGGAATATCACCGGGGCGACGCCCTCGACCGACTTGGCCTGCGAGTTCACATAGGCGTAGCCGGCAAAGGCGGTGAGACCGTCGAACAGTCTGAGCGTCAGGTCCGCGTCTAGGCCATAGGTCCGCGACTTGCCGAGGTTGACCGGTGCGCTGGTCGGCACGCCGGCGGCAAGGGCGGGGATGGGGCAGGGCTGATACGGGGTAAGCGTACAGGCCGCCGCCGTGCCGCCGAGCGAACCGTTGTCGAGCAGGTAGAGGCCCAGCGAGACCTGCTGGTTGCTGAAATCGTTATAATAGCCGGCCAGGTTGAACACGCCGCTGACGCCGCCGAACGCGAACGAGGACTTCAGGCCGAGTTCGTAGGAATCCAGCTTTTCCGGGCTGAATACGGTATAATCGGGCAGGTCGGCCCGGACCAGGCTCAGGTTGGGAGCATCGTTCTTGACGCCGCCCGCACGATAGCCGCGCGAGTACTTGGCATAGAGCAGCACATCCTCGCTCGGCTTGAAATCAAGCCCGATGAGCCAGGTCGGCTTCTTGGATTTCTTGGAGATATCCACGGTCGGGCAGATGCCGCCCGGGGCGGGGCCATAGGTTTCGATGCAGAACTTGTCGTTGGTATTGATGTCGTAGGCTTCTTCCTCGGCCACGCTGCGCATCTTGTCCCACGTGTAGCGGATGCCGCCGGTGAAACTGAGCTGTTCGGTGAACTTGTAGGTGAACTGGCCGAAGATCGCCTTGCCCTCGTAGGCCGTGCGGGCAACCTGGTAGTTGTAGCTGCCCGCACCCGGGATGCCGATGCATCCCGTCTGGACGCCGCTGGTCGTGCCGATCGACGGGCAATAGCCGAAGCCGACCGTCTGGTTGCCCGACGAGCCCAGCGGGCTGGCCTTTTCGTAGTAGAGCCCCGTCTGCCAGGTCAGCGCGCCGTCCAGCGCTCTGCCCTGGAGCTGCAGTTCCTCGGTAAAGGTGGATTGCGATGTCGTGTCGACGCCCGGTGCCGCGTGGATCATGTTCGAATAGACCCTGAGGCCATTGGGCCCGCCGAGGCGGAAATCCGATCCGAACAACTGCACGTTGTTGCGCAGCCGCAGCTCGGCATAACTGGCGATGTTCTTGATCGTCAGGGTGTCGCTGGCCTGCCAGGTCGTGGTGTTGATCACCTGCCAGACGCGCTTGGTGTTGCCCTGGTCGGGCATGATCGAGGCGGCCGTGTAGAAGCCTAGGCCCGCTTCGCGCCGCAACTGCGATTCCGCGCCAAAGGCAAGGGCCAGGGGCGCGGTCGGGTTGACGGCGATCAGCTTGTTGGCCGTGCCGTGCGTGTCCGACTTGCCGTAGGAAGCGATCGTGTAGTTCTCCAGGTTCGGGGTCAGTTCGGCGACGATGCTCAGGCGCGCCGCGAAATAGTCGATATCGTTGAAATCCTTTACCCCGATGCCGGAAACATTCTTCACATAACCGTCGCGCTTCTGGCGATCGACGCCCAGGCGGACCTTGAAAGTGTCCGCCAGCGGGATGTTGAGCACCGCCTGCAGGCCCTTGGCGCTGAAGTTGCCGATGCCCGCCTCGACATAGCCTTCGAGGTTGCCGGTCGGCTTCTGCGGCACGAGCATGACCGCGCCGCCAGTGGTGTTGCGGCCCTGCAGCGTGCCTTGCGGCCCTTTCAGCACCTGCACGTTCTGGAGGTCGAAGAAGTTGCCGACACCCGCGCCGTCGCCGGCAAAGTTACCGCTGGCCCCGCCGCGCGGAGCGACCACGTCGCCGAAGTAGACGCCCACCGTCGGTGAGGTGCCAAGGTCTTGCTTGAAGCCGCGCAGGTTGAATGCCGTATGTTCGTTGCCGAACTGGCTGTTGGATGTCAGGCCCGGCGTCACCTTGGCCAGATCATCGCCGCTGAGCACGTTGCGCTCGCTAAGTTGCTGCTGGTTAAACACGGTGATGGATATCGGCACATCCTGGAGACGCTCTTCCACCCGCCGCGCCGTAACGATGATGTCCCCCGAATCTGCAGAAGATTGTGCAAATACCGGTGTGGTCATAACCAGCGCGCCAGCCGCTACACCCAGATAAAGTCCGTTACGTTTCGCGAAACAATGCATCGCTAACTCCTCCCGGTTTGCTAGGCCCTAAACATCACTGCCCGATCGAAAGCCGGACATATTATTGATTCATGCTGGGAAGGTACGCGAACTGCCCGGTTGGACCCGATCGCTCTGTGTCTCCCACTTTCTCATTGCTGCCTGTTCGTTGCAGGATCGGCAGGCAACATTACCGCCGCTCTATATAGCGTCAACTACTTTATAGGCGGGAGATTCCGATGTCGAACTGGTGTGGCCCAAACATGACAGTCGGTTCGTGGAGGGGTGGCGGGCGGGTTGCGTCCCGCCGTCTGCGTCGGGCGCTAATGCATGGATGCCCGGCATCTCCACGGATGCCGGGTCGTCACGGGGCGTGTCGGATGTCGATCAGAAGGGCAGGTTGTAGAGTTCGACTGCGTTGCGCTCGAGGACTCGCTTGCGAACCTCGTGGCTGTAGTCGCCCAGCGTCTCCACCAGGTGTTCCTGCACGTTCGGATAAAGCGCCGTCGGGTGCGGGAAGTCCGTCTCGAACAGCACCTTGTTGATGCCGATCGTTTCGAGCAACTGCTTCGGCGCGATCTTTTCGAACCAGTAGGTGCACCAGAAGTGGTCGTGGAAATAGTCCCAGGGCCGGCGTTCGGGTGCGATGCTGCGGTCGGCCAGCATCTCGTCGAACTGGTGCTCCATCGCCTCGATGCCGAAGGGAATCCAGCCCATGCCGCTTTCGATCAAGCCGATCTTGAGCTTCGGGTACCTGTCGAGCAGGCCCGAGACCATCCAGTTGCCCATGGTGGCGAGGTTGGCGATGTAGAACATGTTAGAGACGACCGCGAGCGCCCTCTCGAAGCCGAAGCTCTTCCACGTCAGCGCGCTCGGATCGATTGCCGAATTGAGGTGGAAATTGATCGGCGTGCCCGTCGCGTTGCACATCTCCAGGAAATCCGCCCAATAGGGCTGGTCGAAGGATGGGGCGCCGAAG
>Ga0172382_10000616_pt1 | contig 66842 bp, 58 predicted proteins | sample Leawel138RmetaG_FD_122245 | JGI IMG/M metagenome (GOLD analysis project Ga0172382, IMG submission 122245) | Leachate microbial communities from a municipal landfill in Southern Ontario, Canada - Leachate well 138R metaG | ecosystem: Engineered > Solid waste > Landfill > Unclassified | place...
ACGCCTACGCCTACGCCAATTTCTTGTCCAGGAGAAAATATCAACGAGACTAGGATTAAACAAATAACAACATATAATATTAAAAACGGAGGTCTTCCTTCTGAGATAGGTCCTTTTCCAAAAGGAGCAATAGTAGTTTTGTATTATAAAAGCTTGTTAACAGCGAATTATAAACCTAAGATAGTGTTTTCGTATGAAGAGAAAACTTATGAATATGTAATGCCTGTCTTAGATGAAAATAAGAGAGGGATTGTCACAACGGGAATTGTAATATCAGAGGATGGTGATAATATAAAGTTGCTTTATTCAGATGATAATTATAATCAAGGAGATCCCTCATGTAATCCAAAAGACCCTAAATATAGGTCTTTTGGTTGGATGCCCGTAAATAACGACAATACTTGTGGTACTGATTTCCCAGGGCCTCCTAGTAAACATACTCCATATGAACCCGAATCAGTTTCTAATGATATTAAGTGGGCAGATAGCTTTGGTAATCCAATAGTGTCTAGACAGTGCTGGGCGGATTGGCGAGAATGGAAGGGAGATTATGATTTTGACGATTATTTCTTACAAATAGGCTACTATTTAGATGCACCTGCTCCTGCACCTATACCGCCACCAGATTTAGATCCCCTTTGTGGTACATATGCAGGATTGGTATATGAGGCAACACAGGAAGAGTGGTCTGGAGAAGGCACGTTTTGTTTACAAGGGGAGGTTAATCCTTTAAATCCCATTTTCCCTTTGGCAGGATATAGTACTACATGGCTTTGTACAAGTGGAACAAAAAGTGTTAGTTGTACAGCCTCTAGGTTAGCCTTAGAACAATCAGTTCCACCTCCAGTACCTCAGATTCCTTCAGTACCTGAGACTCCTCCTCAGCCTGAGACTCCTCCTCAACAGTCAGTAGTGGTACCTGTAGCACCAGTAGTAGAGAAAATTCCTGAGACAGGTATATTTGATGATATAGAGAGGCCAGTATTGATAGGAGGTATATTAGTATTCTTAGGTATAACTTGGTCATGGATAGGAAAAGGTATGTATATATCTGTTAGCTTCTTAGGTAAGTTGTATAGAAAGACAATTATAGGTATTGGAGATATTAAAGAGAACGTTAGATTGAAAAGAAGAGTAAACCAGATAGTAAAAGACAGTGAAAGAAAGAGGAAGTTTGAGAAGAAGATATCTAAAAGGTTTTAAAATATTACTTGCGTTACCGATATCTATATGGGATATTATATAACTAAATAAATCTGTTTTTAAGGTAGTATGGATGTAGCGTTATCTAAAAAGGGAGGTATTTCTAAGAAGAAGAAGATACTATTAGCAGTATCTACTACACTATTTGTAGTATTTGGTATCTCAGGAGCTTATCTTTTATGGAGAGTAAAACAACCTGAGACTGTAGCACCAGAAGATAGTATGGCAGCACCTGATTCGCGTGATGGCGGTTTTACCCATTTCCCATGTGATGGAGTAGTTGTTGATTTGCCACACATAGAACTTAAGGGGTACAAAGTAGGGCAGTTTGTATGCGGAGAGGGATGTATGGCCAGTGAATCATTGGCTAAAACTTGTCCTCCTACTCGTACTTTTACTATAAATGAAGATAATATATTCTTAGAAGGGATATATGAAATAAAAGGTCTTGTTGGAAGGGGACATAAAGAGCAAGTCCAAGAATATGAGGACTTTCAAATAAGTATAAATAATTCATCTTACGATAAGCCTAAGGATGCTAAGGGCGGAAGCAACGAAGAATACTATGAAACTCCTCAAGAACTTGGACAGTATTTTATAAAAGAAGGACTTAATACTGTTGTTATGTCTCATATGCATAAATGTCCTCCCAAAACAGACCCCAATAGTGTTCACCTATACAAACTCTGTCTAAAAGAATTAAATATTTGTGAAAAAGGAAAATGGCGTAAAGATCCTACAGGAACACATAAATACGGAACCTTAAAAAATCCAATAGTAGTTGAAACAGTGGATAAGGATGGGCTAGGAGAGGTTATACACTTAATCTTAAATGGAAATAATCTTACACAGTGTGTAGGAGATTCTGCAGGTGATGGTGGAGTTAACTGTTACAGTATTGAAGGAAACAACATCGCTATTACTCTAAATTCAGAAGAACAGAATATTATTTCAGGAGAGTATAGATTAGATGTAAAATGGGAAGATGGAGAAGGAATTGGTGGGAGTAATTGTGAATTAAGTAGTGAATTTAACATTTCAGAAGAACCTCTTCCTTCGGATTGCGGAACTAATACAGGTTTAGTATTTGAAGCTACAGAAACAGATTGGCCTGAGGGAGGTACTTTCTGTTCTGTAGGAGATCCTAATCCTGTAAACCCCATATTTCCAGCTTTAGGTATGACGACAGAGTGGGAGTGTGAAGGTACTTCTGGAAGTGTAGGCTGTTCTGCTTCTAGATTAAAACCAGTATCACCACCTCCTGTAGTAGTAGAAGATCCAGAACCACCACCTCCATCTCCTGTAGTAGTGGAGGAACCAACAGAGACACCTCAAGCTCCTGTTGTAGCTCAAAGAACCCCTGAGACAGGTATACTTGATGATATAGGGAGACCCGTATTAATGGGAAGTTCACTACTAGTCTTAGGAGTAACTTGGTCATGGATAGGTAGAGGTATGCTTACTTCCATTACTTTCTTAGATAGGTTGTACAAAAAGACAGTAATAGGTGTTAAGGATGTTAAAGGAGATAATAGGAAAAAGAAATTTGAAAAGAGGGTAGGAAAAAGAATATAGAGTGTGATATAATCACCGAGATATACATTATTTTATGATATGCATATGGCAGTTATTGTACATTCTAATGAAAATATAGATAGTGCTCTTAAAAGACTTCATAGAGAGGTTCTAAGAGAGAAAATATTAGAAACACATAGAAACAAACAGTACAGAATTAAGAAAGCTGATCTGGAAATACAGAAAAGAAGAGAGTGGGCTAAGCAGAAAAGACGAAGAAGGACAGCAGCAAGAAGAGAGAAGTAAATTTTCATATATACACAATGTCTTTAGTAGATACAATACGAAAAGATATGTTCCAAGCCTCTAAAGAGTGCAATACTCTCAGGTCAGATATATTAAAAATGGCTCTAGCAGAGATAAAGAATGAGCAGATAGCATCTCAGAAAGAGTTAGAAGAAAAAGATATTGAAAAAATATTAAGAAAAGAAGTTAAGAAGATTCAAGATTCCATAGAACAGTATGAAAAGATGCAAAGAAAAGACCTTGTTGAGAAGGAAAGAATACAGTTGGGAGTGTTAAATGAATATCTTCCAGAGCTTTTAGGTGAAGAAGAATTAACAAAAATAGTAAAAGAGAAGGTTAATGAGATGGATGCTAAGAGTATGCAAGATATGGGTAGAGTAATGGGAGCAGTTATGAAAGAATTAGAAGGAAAAGCGGATGGAAATACAGTTAAGACAATAGTTCAAGAACTCCTTTCTTAGAGATGGAACTCGATATATACGGTTGGAATATATTAAAGAAACATCTTCCTGAGGTATCTTTTTCCAAAGGTGTCCTGTTAAATACTCTTAAGAAAGAGTTTTCTTCTTACAAAGTGGATAGCCTTAATATTGTTTTTACTAGCAAAGATCATATTAGGAAATTAAATAGAGAATTTAGAAAGAAAAACAGTTCGACAGATGTGCTCTCTTTTTTAATAAATGAGAAACCTTTAGAGGGAGAAGTTTACATATGTTTAGAGTGTATTTTGAATAGTAACGAAAAAGAGGTTTTAAGATTAGTGGTACATGGATTTTTACATATAGTAGGATATCATCACGATAGATATTTTGATGAAGATTCAAAGGAAAAAGAGGAAATGTTTGTAATACAAGAGGAAATATTAGAGAATATATACAGAACTCTTAAGAAGAAGTGATATTGATGAAAAATATATTTAAAAATAGAATCTTTTGGATATTACTATCTGTTCTAATCACAGCCTTAATCTTTTTTACTATGTATCAACTACTAACAACTAAAACAGATGAAGTAGAGAATGATTGTACGGTTCCCTCTACAGCTTGTGAGGAGATGGATTTACTACAATCATGCCCTGATGACACTGTTTGTAGAGAAATGCTTGTAGGGTGGCACTCTGCTGATGCTGATTGCCCTACATACAAAGTACTTTGTTTTGAAATAATAGAATAATATGAAATTAATAGTAGGATTAGGAAATCCTGGAGAGAAATATCACAGTAGTAGACATAATGTAGGCTTTCTTTTCTTAGATGCTTTAAGAGAGGAATTACTTTGGCAAGGAGATTACAGTGTTACTGATTGGAAAGAGGAGAAAACATTTAATTCTAAGCTTTGTCTACTCAAGAAAGGCTCTGAGGTAATAGCAATATTGCAAAAGCCCTTAACATATATGAATAGATCAGGAGCTGCAGTAGTAAAAGTAGTGAAGAAATTTAATATAGAGGATTTTGGAGAAAATCTAATACTGATACATGATGATTTAGACTTATCACTAGGAAAGTTTAAAATTCAGGCAGGAAAAGCACCACTAAGCCACAATGGGGTAAGAAGTGTGGAAGAGAGAGTAGGTACAAAAGAGTTTAAAAGAATTAGAATAGGGATTGAGAATAGAGGGGGTGTAGATATTACAGGTGAGGATTATGTGTTAATGAGGTTTCTTGATTCTGAAAAGGAAATAGTAGATGAGATCATTCAAGAGGCTGTATCAATAATACTGCCAGACATGCTAGTATAGCTATCTTTGAACATATGTTTTTTCAAAGAGACCTTTGTAATTCTGAGAAGCTTCCTCTAGGGTGTGAGTATGTAAATATGTATCATCTTCTAACACAGTAGCTAGCGTAGTACCCCCTAGGGTAATGCCTAGATTTAAGATGCCGTTACTGTCATCAGTTAAGAAAAATATCTTTCCAGCTTCTAACTCAGGAGATTGACCCAGATCTATCTCCATTAACATATTGTTTCCTTTTAAATAGTCAAAGAGTAACTCTGTATAGTCATATTCATAACTGTATGAGATGAAACCATCTCTCTTAATAGCGTAATCTCTTAAAACAGGACCAATAGGTAGGTTAATGTTGTAATATGCCTGAGATACTACTCTGTATGAGTCATGTGCTCCAAATCTGTATTTTAACCTTGTAGAAAGATCCTTAGAATCTTTACTACTAGCCCATTTCTTAGAGTTAATAATATCAAGAGTACTAGCTAGAAGATCTTCTGCTTTTGCTTGTGTAATATTATTCTTCCCAATATTTCCAATATCCATATCTAGAGTATCTTTTAAAGTATCATAATCAGCATCATACTGAATTTTTCCATCTTGGTTGTACATGTAGCTACGATTGTATGTATTAAGTAATACATATATTGAGAAAGGAAAGAGTAGGGTTGTAATTACTACAAAGGACTTTGTTAGTGTATTAATAAAGCGATTTTCTTTCAAGAATGTTCTGTACAGCACTAAAGTGAATATTGAAATGAAGATTAATTCTAAGAAGAAAATAGGGCTTAGGAAATATCCAGAAAAGAGACTTGGCTCTAGTATCCGAAAGAGCAATGTAAACTTAGAATCAGTAAGAGGGTAGAAAAGCATAATCTTAGTAACTAAAGTATCCGCAAGGAGATGTCCCATTGTAGCAATGAGGAAGGTATCTACCAAAATATGTAAGAACTCTCTGTTGAGTGTTTTCCCGGTCCTCTTGTTTAAAAGAGTATGGATAGGGTTAACAAGAATTTTAAGTAGTATCCATATGACTATGTAGAAGATGGGAGTATGTGAGATAAAATCATGATGCATGAAAGTTGGTATATTGAGCATAGAGTATACAAAAAGATCAAAATCAGGAAGTATTCCAAAGAAGAAACTAGCTAAAGCAATTAATATATGCTCATTACTGTTAAGTTTCTTGATCTTCTTTTTCTGTATTATCTCATTTGCAAGAAATGAGATAGGTCCGTGTGCTAAATACATACTATTTCCCCCTATTATCAAATATTTAGGATATTATACATACTTTAAGCTAATTGATAAAATGGGCGTGTGGAAAATATACAGATAAAAAACTCATTACTAATGTCTCTTGCGAAGAGGTATGGTGGTAAAAAGAAAGAGATAGAGAGAGTATTAAAAGTGACAGGAGTGGATTTGGAGTATTACGAACTGGTTTGTGAACTATTAGGAGTACTTCTTGGGAAAGTTGTATGGCTAATGCTGGGAGATGATGAGCATCAAGAAGGGGAAGATAGTGTAATGATAAAGAAAGGTTCTCTTTTTAATCTTAACTCTCTTCTTAATATCGGCTATGAGAGGGTAGAGAGAGTGTGGAATGAGGGTGAGATATCTGTCTTAGGAGACGTTATCTTAATATGGCCCTTTAGTATGAATAATCTAATTCGTATTAGTCTTTCAGGGGATGATATAGAGGGGATTTCGGTGGTAGAGGTGGAGAGTAGAAAGAGGGTAAAAGATATAGAGGGAAGGACTCTTCTTGGTAAAAACAGTAAATTGTTAGTGGGTAATGAAGAGTCTTCTGGAAGTGTAAAGGTAAGAATGGTTGAAGATATTGAGAGACAAGAGAATTTAATTAATTTAGGTTTAAGAAACATCCCTAATGTTCAAGAGTATACTTCTAGAAAAGCGATTTTAGAAATAGTGAGGAATTTTAAAAGTAGGGGATATGATATTTGGTATTTGAGCAATAGTATAGAGAAATATGACCTATTAGTAGAGAAAGAGCTGAAAGAAAGTATTAGTGAGATATTTTCTGTAAATACTCCTTTAGAGAAAAGTCTTAAGAAGGGTTTTGTCTCTAGTGAGGCAAAGGTATTGTTACTGACAGATTTAGAGGTATTAGGGCAGATAGATCTTTCAATATATGAAGAGAGAAATATTAAAATGGATCCAGGTAGTGTAGAGATTTTAAAGAAACTTGTACCAGGAGATTATGTTGTTCATGAAGATCATGGTATTGGCAGATTTGTTGATGTTGTCAGGAAAGAGAAGGGCTCATATATTGAAATTGCATATGCTGGTAAAGATAGGTTGTACATCCCTCTTACTGCATCTGAAAAGATTACCAAATTTATAGGTGTAGGAAGGGAGAGACCAACTTTAACAGGTTTGGGTAGTGGTGTTTGGAAAAGAATCTCTAAGAAAGTGAAGAAGGAAGTAGAGAATATTGCTAGAGAACTTTTACAACTTTATGCTTTAAGAGAAACATCAAAAACAGAAATTTTACTTAAAGATGAAGATGCTTTAGGAGAACTGAATACATTCGTTAAACAGTTTGAATTTGATGATACGGATGATCAAGTATTGAGTACAGAGCATATTGTTAATGATTTTCAAAATAGCAAACCTATGGATAGGTTACTTGTAGGGGATGTAGGTTATGGTAAGACAGAAATAGCCTCTAGGGCAATGTTTGTGGCAGTTAATTCAGGGTATCAAGTAGCCCTGTTAGCACCCACGACGATATTAGTGGAGCAACATAGGTCTGTACTAATGGAAAGGTTTAAAAACTATCCTTTTGTTATAGAATCTCTCTCTAGATTTTCATCTGAAAAGAAGAAGGAGCAAGTTTTAAGAGATCTTAAAAAAGGAAGTATTGACATTGTAGTAGGTACGCATTCTTTGTTAAGTGAGGGTGTTGTTTTTAAGAATTTAGGATTACTGATAGTAGATGAGGAACAGAAATTTGGGGTAAAACAGAAGGAAAATATTAAATCGAAAAGAATAGATACAAATGTACTCTCGTTAACAGCCACCCCAATCCCTAGAACTTTGAATATGGCATTGATGGGTATAAGGGATATATCTGTACTTGCTACACCTCCTTTAGGTCGGAAAGAGGTAATCAATTACTTTGGGAAATTTGATTGGAACACTGTTAAGGATGCAGTAGCCAAAGAATTAAAAAGAAATGGCCAGGTGTATTATCTACATAATAGAGTCAATACTATTGAATACTCATACTCTAGACTGGTTAATATGTTCCCGCATGCGAATATTGCAATAGCGCATGGACAGATGAGTGTTCAAAGATTATCTAGTACTATGAAAAAGTTTGTTAATGAAGAAATAGATATTTTAGTATGTACCACAATTATAGAAAACGGTTTGGATATCCCTTCTGTTAATACATTAATAATAGATGATGCTACGATGTTAGGTCTCTCTCAGATGTATCAGATCAGGGGTAGGATAGGGAGGTCAGAGAGACAAGGGTATGCATATTTTCTTTTTGAAAATCTGAGGGGAAATGCACAACTAAGACTTGAAGCACTAAGAGAGTCACAAGAGCTGGGTTCAGGTTTCTTACTCTCAAACAAAGATTTAGAGATTAGAGGTGCAGGAGACATACTTGGGAAAAACCAGTCTGGCACTATAAATTCGGTGGGCTATGGTCTTTACTCTGTTATGCTTAAGGATGCAATTGAGAAACTTAAAAATATGAATAAATAATTTTCACTTGGCAAGTCTTAATCTTTGTCCTAGTATGTATCATGCTTTCAGTTCTCTATCGAAAATACAGAGCGAGTAACTTTGATGAGTTAAAAGGTCAAGATCACATTACAAAGTTACTCAAAAATGCAGTTAAAACTAAACAGATAGCACAGGCCTATCTTTTTGTAGGTTCCAGAGGTACTGGAAAGACATCAACTGCAAGGATACTAGCAAAAGCAGTTAATTGTAAGAAGATAAAATCTAATGGTAATCCATGTAACGAGTGTGAGTTTTGTGTAAGTATAACAACAGGAAGGTTTTTGGATTTAATAGAGATAGATGCCGCTTCAAACAGAGGGATAGATCAAATTAGAGAATTGAAAGAGAAGATAGAATTCTCTCCATCAGAGGGAAAGTACAAAGTATATATCATTGATGAAGTCCATATGTTAACAACGGAGGCTTTTAATGCTCTTCTTAAGACATTGGAAGAGCCACCTCCTCATGTCATATTCATCCTGGCAACTACTGATGTACATAAATTACCACCTACAATCCTTTCTAGGTGTCAAAGGTATGATTTTAGACTTGGTACAGATGAGGAGATAGCAGCTTTAATTACTGAAATTTGCAAGAAGGAGAAAATTAAAATAGAGCAAGGAGCTCTAAGTATAGTGGTTCAGAATGCTAAAGGTAGTTATAGAGATGCTCTTTCAATATTGGATGTAATATATACAGGTCAAGATGAGAAGATTAATGAAATAACTACAGAGGAGGCAAGAAAGATTCTTGGTTTGCCCGAGAAGGACAGTGTAATTTTGCTTCTTAAAAGTTTAACTAAGGGAGATGGGGGTAAATCTCTTGATATTATAGGTAGTTTGGAGAAGAAAGGTGTTAATCTTCAACAGTTTACAAATTACACTTTAGATATTCTAAGAGAGATATTGATTAGCAAGATAAAAGGGAAAATAGAAAAGGAGTATGATTTTGTAAAAGATGTAGATATGAAGGTGATTTATAAATTAATTAATCTGTTTCTAAATGCTGAGAATAGGATAAGGTATGCGAATAATCAGGCATTGGTTTTAGAGATGATTATTCCAGAAATGATGAAAGCAGATGTGGGAAAGGATATAGAAATTGTGAATAGGGATGTTAAAAAAAGGATAGAGGATACAAAGCAGAAGGAAGATGATAAAAAAAGTATAGATTCTGAAGAATTAGTAGATAGTAAAGATGTATCTGTTAAGGAAATTAATAAGAAATGGGATGAATTTATTAATGAAATCAAACCTTTTAATAGTCATCTTTATGCATTTTTAGGAGGAGCTAATGTTAAAAATTTTGATAAGGGGACTCTGTATTTAGAGGTACCTTTTAAATTTCATGGAGAGAGAATAGAGATTCCAAAGAGTAGGAATGCCATATCAGAGACATTTAAAAAAGTGTATGGAACTACCTGTAAGGTATCTTGTATAGTTAATTCATCGATGAAATCAAAGAATAAATCAGAGCCCGAGTTTGTTTTAAGGAATTTGCCAATAATAAAGGATAAGAAGAAAGAGAAGAAAGATGTGGGAATAAATGTAGAGGCGATATTTGAGGGTATGTAGTAATTCCAATTTAAGATATAATATTCATCATTACTTAATTTTTGTTGGTATTAATATGATAAATCCAGTAGAGATTGTTAAGATGCAGAGTGAGGCTAAGAAGCTTCAAAAGAAATTAAGAGAGAGGAAGATAAAAGGAGAATCTAAAAATGGAATGATCACCATATATATGAATGGTGCACAGGAGTTTGAGGATATACATATAGATGAGGAGTATCTTTCTCCTGATATGGAGGATGCTCTAAAGAAGGGGTTAAAAGAAGCATTTAAGGATTATCACAAGAAATTACAGAAAGAGATGGTTCAAGATATGGATATGGATCAATTAAAGAATATGTTTAGTAAATAATAATATGTCTGTATTACCCTCTAGTGTAGAACAAGTTATTAATGAGTTTAGTAGGTTGCCAGGAGTTGGTCCTAAATCTGCCTCTAGAATGGTTTATCACTATCTTAGATCTCCAAATGGAGATGCAACTAAGTTAGCATCAGCATTGGAAGAGATGGACAGGACTGTTAAAAATTGTAAGAGTTGTTTTAATGTTACAGATAAAGAAGAGTGTTCTATATGTTCTAGTCAATTAAGAAAAAAAGATAAACTATGTGTAGTAGAGGAGCCTTTGGATGTAGTAGCTTTTGAGAATTCTGGTGTATATGATGGTTTGTATTTTGTTTTAGGTGGTGTTATATCACCAGCAGAGGGTATAGGGGAGGAGGAGTTGAGGTTTAAGGAATTAAAAAACAGAGTAAAGGAGTTACTGGAGAATATAGATAAGGGTTCTTCTTTGGAGATTATTATTGCAACAAATCCTAGTCTAGAGGGAGAAGCCACTTCCAGCTATATCATTGATCTTTTTAAAGAGTATCTTAAAGAGAAAAGGATTAAAATAACTAGGTTAGCAATGGGTCTTCCTACGGGTGCTGATTTAGAGTATGCAGATAGATTAACTTTAAAGAGAGCGTTAGAAGGTAGAACTGATATATAGCATTGTTTAGCCCTATAGTAAATGGTATAATGTAGTACATTGAATATATGTATTCAATGATAAATCTGCTCTTTAAAAAGGTTCTACTAACAACTCCATACTATTTCTTGTAGAATCCAATCTACCCTTTATAGACCTAGAGGTTAGTTTGGGTTCTACAGAAAGGAGCTAAAATGGCAACATTTGTTGGAATAACAGTGCTGGCAATAATTACCAACACTGTACAGGTGTCAAGGGCGAAAAGATTTTCTTTTCGCCAAATAATGTCAGGAATGCAAATTTGTACCTGTTTTGTAGTCCTCTTGGCCTTTTTAACAAAAGGCAACACTCCGTCTTTTCAGTTTTGGAGCACATTAGCCTTCTTTTTGATAGGAGTAGGAGAAGGAATAGAAATAGGTAGTACACTAAAAAACGTACGAATAGAAGGGAAAGATAAAAAGAGAGAAATAATTATAGCATTGAATAATGCTATTGCTGTTTTTCTTCCTGTTGTTCTTTTTCTTGTTTCTTTATCTCTCATTACTAAGTATATTCCACCTTTTCTCAAATGAGTATTTAAGAGTAGAACCCGAAAAGGGGAGGCAATATATTACACCACCTGGTGTATAGTACAATTGTCTCCCCTTAAAAACCCTCTAAATAAAAATTTCCATATAAAATAGCAATAATCATAATTACAGTGTAAAATAAGTGATTATGAGACTATACAGCACACTAGATAAGAAGATAGTAGATATCCAACCTCTTCAAAAAGGACAAATATCCATATATAACTGTGGACCTACAGTATATTCAAGGATGCAAATAGGGAATATCAGGGCATATGTAAATTGGGATATATTACATAGAGCACTTGTATATCTAGGATATGACGTTAAAAGGGTGATGAATATTACTGATGTAGGGCATATGACATCAGATGATGATTACGGAAGTGATTTTGGAGAGGATAAGCTAGATATCCAATCACAAAAGGAGGGTGTTCAACCAATAGATATAGCAAATAAGTATATTGATACCGTTGTAGAAGACTTTAGAGCATTAAATATACTTACACCAAATGGAGAGTTGTTTCCCAAAGATTTAACATACAAAGATGTTCAAAACCATGGATTTACTAGAGCTACTGAATATATAGATGAAATGATAGAAATTATCAAAAAAATAGAGAAGAACGGATATACATACGAGACAGAACAAGCACTCTACTTTGATGTTACTAAAATAGAGGACTATAATATATTTACAGGACAATCACTTGAAGAGAAAGAGATAGGGGTAAGAGAAGAAGTAGAGGTAGATTCTAAGAAAAGACATCCTGCTGATTTTGTACTTTGGATGAAAAAGACAGGAAAATATGCAAATCACCTTATGAATTGGGATTCTCCTTGGGGAGTAGGGTTTCCAGGTTGGCACATCGAATGTAGTGCTATGGGAGTAGCTTTGTTAGGAGAGAATTTTGATATACATACAGGTGGAGTAGATCACATTCCAGTACATCATACAAATGAAAGAGCTCAGAATATAGGAGCTTTTGGGCATCCAGTTGTAAATTACTGGATACATAATGAGTGGGTAGTAAACAGAGATGAAAGTAAAATATCTAAAAGTAAAGGGGCTACACTGTATCTTCCAAATCTAGTAGATATGGGTTTTGACCCTATGGATATTAGATACTATCTCCTTTCTATTAACTACAGAACTAGAATTCAGTTCTCGCTTGATGCTTTAAAAGGTGCTAAAAATGCTAGATTAGCTGTTGTGAGAAGGGTGGGTGAGTTAGGTACTAAGAAAGGTAGTCTAATACCTGAATATATAGATAGATTTAAAGAAGCTTTAAGAGATAATTTAAATATGTCAAAAGCAGTAGCGATATTAAATGAACTCCTTAAGCTAGATGGCCCTAAGGAGGATATATTGGCTACTGTATTAGATTTAGATAGGGTATTAGGATTAGATTTAGATAGGGCTATTGTAGAAAAAGATAGTGCCGTAGATAGTGAGGTAGAAAAGTTGCTAAATTTGAGAGAAAAAGCAAAATTGGCAAAGAACTATCAGGCATCTGATAGATTGAGAGATGAAATATTGAAATTAGGATATATAGTTAAGGATACTTTACAGGGGCAGAAAGTAGAGAAGGTGTAAAATGGCTCACAAAACATTATCAATACAATTAAATCAAAGCGAGGTAGAGAGAGTAAGGGAAGTACTTTTGAGTAATGACTGGTCTGAGGATCCAATCGTTAATGAGTATGTTAATTTAAGGATGAAGAGTAAGAAAGGTTCTGTATGTACTCTGTACACTAGTATGAAGGTTGTATTCCAAGGTAATGAGGATTTCTCAAGGATAGTAGAGGATATTAAGAGAAAAGAGGATGTAATACCTAGGTTAGGAGTAGATGAGGTGGGAAAAGGAGACTATTTTGGACCACTGGTAATCGTAGCCTGTTTTGTTAACAATGAGTTCTTAAAGAAATATAATACGTTAGGAATAGGTGATTCCAAAGACTTCTCAGATAGTAAGATAGAAAGGATGTATGAGAGCTTAAAAAGTTACAAGCACTATTACACATCCACCATATACCCTGGGGAGTATAATGAGTTGTATGGACAATATGGAAATGTAGCTGTGCTTTTAGCAAAGCAACACTCTAAGGTAATTGAGATGGGATTAAAAGATTTAAAACAGAAAAAGATAGATTGTAAAAGAGTAGTGGTAGATCAATTTTCATCTAAAAAAACTCGTATTACAGATGAATTAGGTCCTTTAGCATTGAGCGAAGAGGTGGAGTTTGTACAGTTCCATAAAGGAGAATCAGATATTGCCATAGCAAGTGCCTCTATTTTAGCTAGAGGTATCTTTTTGAGAGAGATGGATAAAATGAAGAAAGAGTATTACTTTGATTTTCCAAAAGGAGCATCTAATGTCATTACCTCTGCTAAAGAGTTTGTTAAGAAATACGGTGTAGACGAGCTAGAAAAGGTTGCAAAGGTTAGCTTTAAAACAACAAAAAGGGTTATTTAGATTTTTTCTTTCTCTTTTTACCTCTGTTCTCTGTAAATGATTTAAGAAGTATTACGGCTAGTAATATTGTAGCTCCTACAATTAGAGGTAAAATATAGTTAGGTTTCTGTTCAACCTCAAGTATTATGAAGTTTTCATCAATTCCATTGTAAAATCTTCCAATAGCTCTTTTGGTAGCAAATAGATCAGAAATATGGATAAATTCAACCTCAAGCTCTTCCTCTGTCATCTCTCCTGGGTACAGTTTTTCTTCTTCGTTATTTATCTTAATATATACAGGAGGATATTTACTATCTTCGTTAAATACCTGGATTTCCCCCATGGGAGAAAGTACGTAATTTGTAATGTTTTGATACAGATATTTAACCTTCATAGGTCTTAGAAAAGGTATTCCTCTTTGTGTAATATCTAGATTAATTTGAGCAAAATCAGTGGATATACCAAAGACAGAATTCTCAGGATCAGCTATATGTAAGACAACTAAATGAGAAAGAGTATCTATTACACCTATGGGGGTGGATTCAGGTAGAAAGATATCTTCTTCTTGCTGTTGTAGCAAAATTAGATTGAAATAGGTGCCAGGTTCCATATTTTGTGGTGGTATTATTTCAAAATCAAATACAGCAGTTTCATCTGATTTAACGGTAAAGATCTCTTTATCTACTCTTACAAATATTTCGCCACCCTCTTTTATCTCAACTTCTTTAGGGTCAAAAGAGTAGGGGATAGGGGTAATTTTAATGTCTTTCTTACCTTCATTTCTGAAAGAAAATTGTTCTTTTGTCCGTTCTTGGTTTGATATTAAAATCTCTGTTTTGTAAGGAAAGACCCTATTTGCATATGCTTTAGTACAGAAAGGCTGTATTAAAAACAGAACAAAAAATATTGTAAAAAAAACTCTCTTGTAATTCATTCGTGTAGATTATTTAGGTAAGTATTCTTTTCTCTCCTCTTTCTTTCTCTTTCTTCTGTTAACCCATATGATGATGATAACAGTGATAACAAGTATTGCTATCAAGATATATTTCCAAGGTAACACCCAGAAAGAGGTTTCTGCTGTTAGAGGAGCAAAACCTGGTTGAGAAGCACGATAGGTTAACATTAAATCTGCTTTTATCGGACCTAGAATAAGTTTACGATCGGTAGTTAAGAAAGAACCGTAGTCCCAATCTGTCTCATATATACCCGTATTTTCTCTTAAGATACTCTGTCTAGCTGCATTAAATGTAATTGTTCCTACCTGTTGATTAAATATATTTGTTAGTAAGATATCTCCCATTGGAGTGATATGGGTATCTCCAATATTATTTAATTTTGTCTCAAACTTGATATTAGGAAATTCATAAAAGTTTCTATCTGTTTCAAAGCTTATTAATTCAGCTCTCTCTACAAATTCATCTCCTATTTTAATTAAGATAGGAGTTCCAGAGCCAAGTACAGTGAATGCTGCAGTACCAATGTTTTCATATTCTGTTTCAGAGAGGAAAGCAATAATTACATAGTACTCTCCTTTGGTAGCACCTAAAGGAACATCTATACTGTAGAATATTTTTTCGTTTTTGTTTGGAACTAAGTCTATCTCTTCTCTACTAACTGTAACCCAGGAGGAAGCAGAGTAGAGTGTTCTTTCTTCTTCAGATTCTGTAAGCATAATGGCAGTACCAGGTTGGTTTTGTACTTGTCTAAAGCCTCTAATAACAACGTGATATTTAGTAGATTTCTCAGACAGATTCCATATTACTATCTCTCCTTCATGTCTATCTCCTGGCTGTAATTGTAATTTCTCTGATGCAGGTGCTCTTCCAATGGTGAGTGGATACTGTGCAAAGAGAAGAGTTTTAAAAAAAGACAGAAAAAGGACTACTGTCAGTAGTGATACAAGGGTTGTTTTTTTACTTAACCATGGGACAGGGTGTAGTTTTTCTTTTTTCATAATTAATAATAGCCACCACAAACAAATGTAACAGTTTCTTCATATTGTCCTGGGACGGCAGAAGCCCCAGCTCTAGCTCCGTATGTAATGGTAGAGGTTGATAGGGCAGATTGGTCTGACTCTTTGTAAAGCAAGAGTTGCGCACCAGTAAGACCACTAACACCTAAGGTACCAAATTGTCCAACAGTTCCAGCAGCAAATTTACTTACAACAGTTCCCGAACCTCCTGGAGTTGGAGAAGATGCAGTTAGACCAAAACCTTCCACACCGAAACCCGTTAACGCTATAGTATTACCTCCAGGATTTGAAGTTATTAGATAGTCATTTGTCCCTGGAGTGTCATCATGGAAGAGACCGGAATCTGATCCATTGCCTTGACCATATACAACCCAGTAGTAACCCTCAGTATTGGCCGTTTGTATTGTTATATTATGATTTCCTGTAACATAGGGTCCTGTTGGATACATTGTACCTAGGTCTACAGTATTGTTACTGATAGCACAGGTAACAGATGGGATTTCTTCAACTTCTGCAGTTATGGTAACCTGGTCTTCTTCTAGAAGTTTAAATCTAAATATACCAAAATCTAAATTATTACCCTGTTCTAATTCAACGAGGATAGGAGAGTAATCAGAGGTTTCATTTCCTGTCCCCAGTCTTCCCTCACCACTTTTGTTAGATAACTTAACACCATAACTAGTAGCTGTTTGTAATGCAGTAATACCAGTAATCACAATCTTATCAGGATCATTAGGAGTAGAACTACCTTGAGAACAGCTAGCTGAAAGTGTGCCTGGTAGAGCTGTAGTTATGGACCAATCAGAACCTGCACCTGGAGCATCCGCTGCTGAAGAAGTTACACCTGCTGCAGTTAAACCACCTGCATTTCTACACCATTCCCCATTCTGATCATCGGGGAAATATATAGTTATAGTACCACCAGTAGCGAAAGCTTGGTTAGTACGAAATTCAAGTACAAATTCTACTTCATTTCCTGCAGTACCGTCTAAATCTGCTTCCATCCTACTTGTGTAGAAGTACAGAGCTTGAAATCTCCCACGAGCAGCAAAACTTTTAAAAGAAGGCAAGAGAAAAGATACTGTCAGTATACTCAAAACAAAGACAAGAACAGAGATAAATAACCTCTTTTTATTATTTTCCATAACGAAAAGGCAGCATCTTTCAATTTAGTTGGTTAAAATGTACATGTAATATAATTTTTTGTCAAGCTAATATCTGCCTACAGCAACCATAGTTATTTTCTCACCGTAATCATCTGCAGCACTCCTACTAACCCCTGCTCTTGCTTTCACATACATTCCCATTCGCCCATTATTTATTGGTCCATCTGCATCATACATTCTAATTGCATTAGTTGATACTTTACCAACAGTATTACCACTTCCTGTGTAGCTTGTACTAGCTGTTATTTCTCCTAGGTATGAAGATATTTGATAATTAATATAATAATTTTGAAGACCAAATCCTTCTGTACCGAAAGAATCTAAATCTTTATCATCTGATTCTATTAATTCAGTAGTTGTTGGACTGTATAATCCTCCATTTTCACCTGAGTGTATTATTGCAGCCCCTCCTGTTGCAGATGATATTAAGTCTAGCCATATTAAGCTAGGAGCAGTAACTGCGGGTGCAGATGGAAGGAGAGAGTGGTCTCCAATGAAGGAGATAATATATGGAGGCTGACTCTCTGCACTGTATCCCGTATCTGATGCAATATCTATATCAAAGAACAGAAACCCTATACCGGTCCTTGCAGAAGACACTATACTAAAATCTGATTGTGTAAAATCTCCATGAAGTGCAGTTATACGTAGGAAATACTCTGTATCAGAGTTTAAGTTTTTAATATTAAAGTCTTCATCTTCCCAGTATTGTTGCGTTCTAAAATCATTAATATCACAACTACTCAATATTTTAGGTCTGAATGTAGAGCCATCTATACATCTAACATCAGAAATGAAATCATCTTCAGATATTTGAATCATGTAGAGAGTGTCAAAAGGGTTCTGTTGTTCTTCTATCTCAAATCTAGCCTTGTCATAGCATCCTCCAGGACCACATATCGCTACCATACCACCTCCTGTTAATTCTTGAGGTCCAGACACACAATCAGTAGTACCATCAGTATCAGTCTCAAAACATCTGATACCAGGCTGTGCTGCTCTAAATCTAGCTGATGGATCCTGATCTAATCTGTAATTAGCAGAATATACTCTAGGATCTGCAGATATTCTCCCAATTGTAGATAGTATGGAGTATTCAGAAGATTCCAATATACCACCACCGCCTCCAGTAGAAACACCAATCATCTTAAAGTTAGGAGACTCTAATTCGTTACTTAGCACTACACCTGTAGATACCAAGAGTAGGGAGAGCATAAATATGGATACTTTTAATATGTTGGCAGTTTTCATATGTGCAATGATATTGTAAATTATATTAGTTAGTCAAATTTTGATATAATTCTACTGCTTTTGGAGAGGTGCCAGAGCGGTCGAATGGGACGGTCTTGAAAACCGTTGTACAGGTTCCTGTACCGAGGGTTCGAATCCCTCCCTCTCCGTAGTATTAATCTATATAAATTAAAAGTTCTTTTTATGGATAAGAAAATATCTCTTTTAGTGTTAGCAGCAGGTATGGGTAGTAGGTATGGAGGGTTAAAACAGATGGAAGGTTTCGGTCCGAATGAGGAGACAATAATAGATTACTCTATATATGATGCTATAAAAGCGGGTATTGAAAAGTTTGTCTTCATAATAAGAGAGGAGATGGAGGATGATTTTAAGGAGCTGTTTGTGAAGAAGTATGAGAAGAGAATCGATATACAGTATATTTTCCAAAGTTTAGATATGGTTCCTGATTGGTACAAGGTAAATCCTGAAAGAGTTAAACCTTTAGGTACAGGACATGCTCTGTTAGTGGCAAAAGATATAATTAAAGAACCTTTCCTAGTAATTAATGGAGATGATTTCTATGGTAATCACTCTTTTAAAGTATCAGCTGATTTCCTAAAAAAGGAGTGCACAGAGGAATTGTATGCAATTACTACATACAGGTTAGAAAATGTATTAAGTGAACACGGTACTGTAAAGAGAGGAATATGTAAGGCAGAGGATAACTATTTAAAAGAGATAGATGAAACTTTTGAAATAGCCAGAGAGAAAGATGGAAAGATTACTGGAAAAAGTTGGAATGGAGATAGGGTGAGGTTGAGAGATAATGATTTGGTTTCAATGAATATGTTCTGTTTACATCATACTATTTTTGATTCTCTGGAAAGGAGATTTGAGGCTTTCCTAAAGGATAATGAAGATGAGTTAGAAGGAGAGTTTCTGCTTTCAATGATACTAAGTAATATGATTAATGATGGTGAGGTTAAATTTAAAGTACTTGAGGCTTTAGATGAATGGTTTGGTGTTACATATCCAGAGGATGGTCCAGTAGTAAGAGAGAAGATAAAGGATTTAGTTGAAAAATCGGTGTATCCATCTAATCTAGAAATTTAGATGTTACTTGTAAAGCATAAGATAGCAGTATAGAATGTGTTGATTATGAAAAAAATAAAGAAAAAAGATAGTTTTGACAGTAAAAACCCTTACAAGCCAAAAGACAGAGAGGGTGGGTTTCCTTCTGATATGCCGTATTTCCAAAGAAGGTTCTTTGAAACCTTACCGGGTATATTTACTTGGACACTACTTCTCTTACCTGTAATATTTGCACTGTTAAGGTGGAATATTGCTTTGGTAATATACATATCATTCTTGGTCGCATATTGGCTCTTTAGAACAATCAAGTTTGTTGTAGGGATATATTTTGGTGTTAAAAGAATGGAGAAAGAGAAGAAAATAGATTGGGTAGGAGAGATAGAAAAATTAAATTCAGATAAGTTAGCAGATTTAAGATATATCTATCTTTGTCCTGTGTATGGAGAAAGTATGGATATCTTAGATCCATCTTTTAAAGCTTGGTCAAAGAGTGACATTGGTCCAGAAAAGATTGATGTTGTTATGGCTATTGAAGAAGCAAAAAAGGATTTACAGGTGAAGAATTTTAATGTGTTAAAGAAGAAATATGGGAGTAAGTTTGGTAGTATGAGATACTATGTCCATCCATCAGGAATACCAGGAGAAATAGTTGGTGTTAAGGGAGCAAATATTAACTATGCTGCAAGGGAGTTGGTAAAGGATTTGGAAAAAGAAGGTAAAGATATATCTAACTATTTAGTTGCAACATGTGATTCAGATTTAAGGCCCCATCCCAAGTATCTTTCTGCTATTACATACAGGTATTTGACGGCTGAGGAGCCTTTAAACACCTTTTATGCATCTGCTGTACACTCATTTAACAATAATATTTGGAATGTACCTCCAATAATTAGGACTCAATCCAATATGTTGACTTTGGTAGTCCTTCATTTCTGGGCTATTGATAAGACAATCAAAATACCATTTACAGGAGAAACAGTGTACAGGAAAGATACTTTCTCTTCATATGTTGTAAATCTGAAAACTTTGAAAGAAATAGAGTTTTGGGATCCAGAGATCCCCAATGACGATACAGCTTTTTACTGGAATTCTGCATTAAGAAGTAAAGGGAAATTTAAGAGTCAGGAAGTATATATTCCAACATATAATGACGCTGTAGAAAACAAGACCTTTATAAAATCACACATATCTTTTTACAAACAGCAGTACAGATGGGGTTGGGGTATTATTAACTTCCCAATATCACTTGCAGTTCTCTCCCATGATAAAGAGAATTTCCCTGTTCACAGGAAAATACTTCTTGCAAAAATGATGGTAGAGTACCTATGGTTCCTAACCGTTGTCTTTGTTCTTACCTTTGGTCTTAATATAATGGGATGGTTAAATCCTACATATCAATACACAGTATTTTCATATAATCTCCCTCGAATCCTTAGCTATATTTTTTCCTTAATAATGCTTTCTAATGTTGGAATAGTGATATCTAGAAGGAAAATAACTCCTGTCCCAAAAGATTGGAAGTGGTGGAGGCATGTATTAGATTTCTTCGAGACATTTTTAATAGCACTAAATATGATTACATTCTCATTTATTCCATATATGCAAGCTATTACTGAGATGATGTTGGGAAGAAGTAAGTTCAGGCGTAATTTTTATGTTACAGAGAAGGTTAGGATAGAGAAAGAGGAGAACAAGTAAAATTAATCTAGATTTAATAATTACTTAGTAGAATATCAATATATAATTTTAGTTGGTATTCTTACTATGTTTTTTCTAATAATTTTCTTTTTACTTTTGTTGTCAGTAACTCCTGTTAAGGCAGATATGTTTTGTACAACCTATGATGGTGCTTTAAATGCTTTTGCTCAAACAGTGTCATTGTCAATATCAAAGCTACCTGCACAGGATGATATAGAGTATGAGGTTACAGATGTACTTGGTTCTTCAACAGATTATGTGTTTGAGAATTATACAATTTATGATTTAACCAGTGATAATGAGCACCAACATAGATATCCGCAAGTGTTAGATAGAGTAGAGGTTCCTCCTAATACGGATGTCGATCTGGCATATTTCTATAGAAATCGTACTGGACACGATGTCAGAATATTTAAAATAGGTATGTTTTTTAGTAAAGAAGATATAGGAGATGGTGATTGGACAGGCGTATTAGATATTGAAGAATCAGGATTACCGTGGGATATGATTAATCTTCTTTACCAAGGGAAAATGCTGTATAGAGAAGGGTTCTACAAAGAGTATCAAGGGTTAGGTATTGTACCAAAAGATATGTTCAGTGCTTTTGTACTTGATACTTTGAAAGTTTCAGATCCTCTGTCTATTAAAGATTTGAAATATGAGAAAAATGGAGAACTTTTAGATTTTTCAATTACTGTGGTTAATAGTGGTAATCAAGATTTAAATAATTTGGAATTAAAACATGAGGGCATTATTAAAGAATTTTCCATATCAGCAAAAGATGAAATCTCTCTCCAGTACAGTGTGAGTAATACTGAAAGTATCTTTAAAGAAGGTCTTTTTAAAATATATAATCCTAATAGTCGGACAGAGTGTATAATACCAGGGAATGATCATTCTAGTACAAACAGGATGAGTGTAGCGACAGTATTTACTCTTAGAGAGCAAGGATGGGTACACGGTGCATATAAATTGCCTGAGGAACGGAGTTTCTGTATTACGAGAATACCGTACACACGTGTACATAGATTCTCAGAGCATCAAGAAGAAAAAGAGAGTGATGCTATAGAAGATGGTGTAAAACAGGAAGAAGATGAAGTACTGAGTGAAGTGTTGGGGGTAGTAAGTGAGAGTAGAGATATTCTTACACTACCCAAAACAGGTAAAATATATTAGGATTGTAATATGAAAGTTAAGATAGTAATACCGGAATATGTACAAACAGTTGCCAGAATACTTACCAAGGAAGGTTTTGACTGCTATTTGGTAGGAGGTGCACTAAGAGATGTTGTATTAGGAAAGGAACCACATGATTATGATTTGGCGACAAGTGCCTTACCTGATGAAATGTTAAATATATTCCCTAAGTCCATATCTACAGGAGCTAAATTTGGTACCGTTATTGTACTTGTGCAGGATAGGTATAAAGAGACACATGAAGTGGAGGTGACAACCTTTAGAAGTGAGTCTGGATACATTGATGGTAGATGGCCAAATAACGTTAAATTTGTAGATGAGATAGATATGGATTTGGGAAGAAGGGATTTTACCTTTAATGCTATGGCAATGGATCTCTCAAAGATGGATATGGATGGATCAGAGGATGAAAAGGAAGGAGAAATATATGATCCTTTTGATGGGGTAGGAGATATTGAGAGGAAACTGGTAAGAGCTGTAGGTACACCTTTAGAAAGGTTTAAAGAGGATGGATTAAGAGCCTTTAAGGCGTGTAGGGTAGCATCACAACTGGGCTTTGAGATAGAGAAGGAAACATTTGAAGCCATTAAGGCTTCTATACCGATAGCGTCCAAAGTATCTATGGAAAGGATTAGAGACGAATTTATGAAAATGATTTTAGACTCTCCGAAACCATCAGTAGGGATAGAATTAATGAGACAAACAGGTCTTTTAAATATATTTATACCAGAACTTTTGGAAGGGGTAGGTGTGGAACAGAAACTTTTCCATGCTCATGATGTATATTGGCATACTCTTAAAACTTGTGATGCTGCACATGATAGTGTCAAATTAGCTGCTCTTCTTCATGATGTTGCCAAACCTAGAACAGATATGGGCGATGGTCATTTCTATGGACATGACAGGATGGGTGCTGATTTGGCAGAAAAAATAATGAAAAGGATGAAATTTCCTCGATCAGAAATAGAGAGAGTAAAGATATTGATAAAGAATCATATGTTTTACTTTCCTCATGTTAAAGAAGATATGACAGAAGAAGAAAAAGAGAATATTGAGTCACACAGGTGGTCTGATGCTGCTGTTAGGAGATTTATACAAAGAGTGGGAGAAGAAAATATCGATGATCTATTTAAATTAAGAATGGCAGATGCCTTGTCTAATCCAGCTACTGTCTTTAAACCTGAAGAAATAACACTGTTACAAAAAAGGATATCTGAAGTGAGAGAGCAAGATATGGCCCTTAAGGTTACAGATTTAGATGTTTCAGGAGAAGATTTAATGAAACTGGGTATTGAGAAAGGACCTAAGTTAGGAATAATACTGAATGAATTGTTAGATATGGTGGTAGAAGATCCATTACTTAATAGTAAGGAGAAATTACTAGAGAAAGCAAAAGAGTTAGCAAAAATGTAATATCTCTTGTCATCCATACCCTCTATCTACTATCATGTATAAATTACCTAAAGAAAAACTGTCTACATGCGAATACAATTTTTAGGAGGTGCAAAATCAGTAACAGGTTCATGCTTTTTCATTGAAACCGATGGAATTAAAGCTCTTGTAGATTGTGGAGCTTTTCAAGGACCTGGTGATATAGAGAAAGGAAATTATGAGCCTTTTCCTTTTAATCCAGCAGATATAGATGTGATATTTTTAACTCATGCACACTATGATCATAGTGGTAGGATACCAATTTTAGTAAAACAGGGTTTTAAAGGAAGAATAATATGTACACAACCAACTAGAGATTTAACCAAAATAATACTTTTAGATTCTGCTAATTTACAAAAAGAGGAGTATGAAAGATGGATTGCTAAGCCGAAAGGAAAGAAGGATGAAGAAGAGGAAAGATTTGTAAAACCTCTTTTTACAGAAGAGGATGTAGAGGAAAGTATGAAATATTTTGAAGTATATCCGTACGGCAATTCAGTAAATGTAAACAAATCATGTGAGTTTAGAATGAGAGACGCTGGACATATATTAGGATCTTCAATATTTGAGCTTTGGTTAAAAAATGAAGTAGGAAGGTTGAGAAAAGTGGTTTTTTCAGGAGATTTGGGACAACCAGGAGCTAGAATAGTTAACGATCCTGATTTAATAAGGGAGGCTGATTATGTGATCTGTGAGTCTACATATGGAAATAGACTACATAAGGATAGAAATGAAACAGTATTGGAGCTTCTTGCTGCAATTAAGAGTGCCCAAGAGACTAAGGGAAACATATTAATACCTTCATTTGCAATAGAAAGAACTCAAGAATTGCTGTATGAAATTAATCTTTTTGTAGAGAACAAACTCATTACAGATCTTCCCGTATATTTAGATAGCCCTATGGCCTCAAAAGCTACAGAGATTTTTAGACAGTATCCTAATTTCTATGATGATGATGCTAGAAGATTGCTTAAAAAGGGAGATGACCCTTTTGAGTTTCCAGGATTACATAAGATAGAGTCTGTGGAAGAATCAATGAGATTGGCAAGTAAGAAAGGAATCGCAATTATTGCAGGTAGTGGGATGTGTACAGGAGGAAGAATAGTACATCATTTAAAGAATAATATTGAAGATCCAACAACCCATATCATCATTGTAGGCTATCAAGTGAAAGGAACTTTGGGTAGAAAAATAGTTGATAGAGAACCTGTAGTAACAATAATGGGGGAGCAATACAAGAATAATGCTAAAGTACATTCTTTAGGAGCTTTCTCTGCACATGGAGATCAAAGAGATTTAAGATATTGGTTAAGGAGTTTTGGCCATGCACCAAGAAAAATATTCTTAGTTCATGGAGACGAAGAGGTAATAAATGCTTTTAAAAGTAATTTAAGAGAGCATTTTAGAACTGAAATAGTAGCTCCTAATCAGGGAGATAGTTTTAAATTAGACTAAAAAAAATGATCGAGAAATATAGTGAGATAAAAAAAATATATGATGATATAAAAAATTTGAACATTCAGGGAGCCACCAATGTTGCAATTGCGACCTTAGAAGGAATGAAGATGTATATCAATGTTAGTAATGAAAAAGAAAAGGAGCTGTTTTACAAAGAGTTGATAAAAGTAGGTAGAGAACTTTCTTTAGCCAGAGATAATGAACCAATGGCTAAAAATGGTGTAACATTTGTTGAATACTCTTTCGGACAGCTATATTCTGATTTACCAGAATTAAATACCATGAAACGAGAAGTAGATAAGCTGTGTGATCAGTTTTTGGACATGGTTGCCAAATCTAAGAAAGATTTACTAGAGAAATCCAGTAATTTCTTTGGTAATTTTACCAAAGTGTTTACACATTGCCACTCCTCAACTGCTGAGTCATTAATTATATCAATGAGCAAAGAAAAGAAGAATTTTAAAGCTGTGTGTACAGAAACAAGGCCAAAGTTACAGGGAAGGATAACTGCACAAAATCTCTTAAATGGAGGTGTGGATACAACATTAATAGCAGATAGTGCAGCAGAGTCATTTATTATTGGAAGAGGTAGTGTTCCTGTAGAAATACTTTTCATAGGGTGTGATATGATAACTTCAGGAGGTCATACAGTTAACAAGATAGGGAGCTGGGGAATAGGGATGGCTGCCCACTATGCAGACAAGCCTATGTATGTTGTAACTCCTATCCTCAAGATGGATCCAGATTCATATATACATAATCTAAAGATAGAGATTAGAGAGTCTTCAGAGCTTTGGGAGAATGCTCCTGTCGGTTTACATATGTATAATCCTGCATTTGAAATAGTAGATAGTAAGTTAATAACGGGATATGTCACGGAACTAGGCATTATTAGACCTAATGATATTGAGAAAGTTGCCTTACAAGCATATCCTTGGATAATACAAAAATAAATTAAAAAGTACAAAATTATGGCGTTCTACTTGAGAAGTAAAAACTTAGATCTTGGTAAAGATAATGATTTTAATATTGTATTAAACAGAAAAGATGCTGAGAGATTAGGTGTTAGGGAAGGGGAAATAGCGTTGATTGGAGTAGGAGAGGTTGAATTGTATGCAAATGTTCTAGAAACAGATACTGAGGTTGCAGAAGGAGAGGTGGGTCTTTTTGAAGAGATCTGGAAGGAATACAATATGAAAAATGGCTATTCTATCTTTGTTGATATTCCAAGGCCAAGCGAATCTTTAGATATCATTAGTAAAAAGCTTTTAGGACGAGATTTAAGTGAAAAAGATCTTGAAATTATTATGAAAGATATAGGGGAGGGGAAATTAAGAGAGGTAGAGATAGCTTTCTTTATCTCTACTTTTTTTAATCCAGGATTTAATGATAACGAGATATATTGGATGACAAAAGGTATGGCTAATTCCGGAGATATTCTCTCTTTTAAAGGTATCAGAGAAAACGGAAATATTGTTGTAGATAAGCACTCAATAGGGGGGGTAGCTGGCAAGGCAATAACTCCTACTCTTGTTCCCATATTAGTAGCTGGAGGTTTAATAGTACCAAATAGCTCTAGTAGAGCTATTACATCTCCTGCAGGTACATCAGATATTTTAGAGGTAGTAATGCCTGTAACTTTAGCAAAAGAGAAAGTAATAGAGGTAGTTAAACAAACAGGGGGCTGTATGTTCTGGGGAGGCTCTTTAGATCTCTCTCCCGCAGATGATGTAATTATTAATGTAGAGAGATCTTTGAAGATACAGGAATTTCAAAAGGTCTTAGTTAGTATTGTTGCTAAAAAAATCTCTATGGGAATAACACATATATTGATAGATTTACCATACGGTAAGGGTTCAAAGGTAGAAAGAGTAGATGATGTGAATATGTTAGAGAGAGAATTTAAGAAACTGTTTAAAAAATTTAACATAGAATGTGAAACCATGAGAAGACCAATACGTAGCTTAGATGCAAGAAGTGTTGGTCCTAACTTAGAGATTAGAGAGGCCTTAAGAATACTAGAAAGAGATGAGAGGAGAAGTAGGGAGGTGGAGAAGATAGTGATAGAGATGGCGACCAGACTATTTGAGATGACTAAAAAGGTAAAGAGAGGGGAGGGTAAAAAACTTGCTCGTGAAATATTAGATTCTGGGAAAGCCTTGGACAAATTCTGGGAAATAGCTTTTGCACAAGGTGCTACTAGGAAGATACAAGCTTCAGATATTAGACCAGCTACTTTACAGTACGATCTTCTTTCTGACAGAGATGGAATTGTAAAGAGTATAAATAATGTAGAATTGGTTGTTGTATCAAGAGCTTTAGGAAATCCTAAAATAAAAGAGGCGGGTATCTATGTATATAAAACAACAGATGAAGAGGTTAAAAAAGGAGATAAGTTACTAACGATTTATGCAACTACAGAGTCAAGACTGGAAAGTGGTAGAGGGTTATTAGATATAGACAAACTTTATACTTTTAAATAGTATGTTTTTTCTTCTTCTTTTCTCTAAGCTTTTTGTATATGTAAATAGAGAAAGAGATTAATCCTATTAATAATCCAAATACAATTAAAATAGGTAAAGTTACAATGATAGCTTTCCCTAATGTTGTTGTTTTGAGTATGGTATCTCCAAGTACAGAGATTTGCGAGAAAGAATTTTCTGGGATTTTATCCTTGTCAATTAAATCAGTATAGGAGTTGAAGTCTTTAAAATTAGGTTCATCTTCTACACCGTAAACTTTTACAAGTAAACCTTCTGTAGTAAGTTCTTGTATATTATTTGCAGAATATATCTTTATATTAGACAGAGATTCATCATTAAAAACCTCCCATAAAACCCTATCCACCATCTGCCCAATTTTCATGTTCTTACTTTCAAAACTTGGATCTACAGATAGCCAACCGTACTCAGGAACCCAAACCTGTACCCACTGATGTCTAACTTGATCCTGTGTACTTGTAATATTGGTCAGATTAGCATATCCAATTGCAGCTCTAGAAGGAATACCCTGTGCCCTAAGAAGAGCAATCATTAAATCAGCATACTCCATACATACAGAAGGACCTCCTAAAAATGCTTCCAGTGCACCAATACGTTCATTCTCGGATGTCGCTTTTGCTGAATCATACTCTAAGACTTCATTGACAAAAGAGTAATTAGCTTTAATAATATCCATAAGAGTTTCTTTCTCCTTTGCTAGAATTTCTGCTTCTTTTTTAATTGTTTTGTCATTGCTCTGCCAATATTTTGTAGATACAAGATACCTACTTAAATGCTTTGTCTTTTTAACATCCCCTAGATAGTCACTAAAAGAGATATCAAGTAATTCTTTGTCCTCTTCCCATTCATCTTGTTCAACAACAATATATCCGTTAATCTTAATCTTGCTTTCTTTGTTTGCAGGCACTTCAAAAAGAGCAAGAATATTCCCTTCTGTATCTTTGTGTAAACTTTTAGGTAAAGGTTTTACAGTTTCAAAAAAAACTTTCTGATTAGTTTCTGAAAACTCCCTAGGCAGAGATACTTCATATATATTTGTAGAAAGAGCTTCAAAATGTTTTGAGTAGCTCTCAGGTATGAGGTTATCTGTTTTTAAAGTTTGATACTCTAATTCAAATCTGTAAATAACAGAGGTTCCAAACTCCAAATAGGGCGAGTTACCAATCCTATCTGTTTGAGAAAAAGTATAAAGAGTCTTCCCATTACTTTCGCTCTTTGTAAATGATGGGAAAGCTTTTGCTAAAGGTTCAATACTATCATCTACTACCATACTTAGTTGGTAATTAAACTTTGTTACTGTTCCACTTTGTTCATCTTTTTGTTCAAACACAGTATCTCTGGGAAGAGATGTACCAATAATGTTAACAAATTTACCTACCTTAACAACATAATCATGAGTTTTGTATGAAAAAACCATCTTGTACGGTGCAGATGATGTAGTAGCTCTTTCATTTGGAATAGTTACATAGATGCCTTCACCATGTTCTTTCTCTTCAAGAGAGTAATCCAAACTGTTACCCTTATCATCTTTTACAGAAATGCTTTTAGTCTTAAATAGGCGCTCTTTAGTAATATGTTCCTCAGATGCAGTAGCTATATCTGGAATATGAAAGATTTTTTCTCCAGCAGCAGGGAAGTAGAAGTCACTATTTTTAACAGTCCTAATATATTCTGTAGAGACAGTGACGTAATCTTTTCCAGTTGTGTATGATATTTCAGTTTTTGTTTCTACAAAAAAATCTTCGTCTGAAGCAAAAGTACTGTCTACAAAGAAAAAGACAGACAGTATTGAGATTAGTATAGAAAGTGTTAGTACGGATTTCTTCATTATTTATTGGCAGTTAGGTGATCTTATCTATATAGTATATATCATATTTATCTCCATTATTATATAATCCCTTTATGTCAATTAAACAATCACATTCATTCTCATTGGGTATAGTAGGGCTACCTAATGTAGGGAAGTCAACAATATTTAATGTTTTAACAAAGATGTCTGTATCTGCAGAGAATTTCCCTTTCTGTACTATAGATAAGAATGTAGGTGTGGTAGAAATACCAGATGAGAGGTTAGAGAGATTATCTAAGCATTTAAAAGCAGAGAAAACTGTTCCATCTGCTATGAAGTTTGTAGATATTGCTGGCTTGGTCAAAGGAGCTTCTCAAGGAGAGGGTTTAGGGAATCAGTTTCTCTCTCATATTAGGGAGGTTGATGTAATTATGTATGTACTGAGGGCTTTTAAAAGTGAAAAAATAGTGCATGTATATGATAGAGTAGATCCAATTGATGATTTTGAAATAATCCAGTCGGAATTAATATTAAAGGATATTGAGAGTGTGGAGAAGAGGTTAGTAAATGTTAAAAAAGAGGAGAGAGTAGGGAAAGAGAAAGCTCAAAGAGAGAGAGAACTTCTAGAGAAAGTTTTAAAAAGGTTAAATGAGGGTACTTCCATTATTGACATGAACCTATCTAAAGATGAAGGTGATTTAATTCATGACTTATGGTTACTAACTAGTAAGAAGAGGTTCTTTGTATTAAATAGTAAGGTAGGTTTAGATGATAAAAGGTTGAGTGAATACAAGAGTCGATTAGAAAAAGCGACAAAAGGTACTGTTTTAATAGTGGATGTTAAATTACTCTCGGAGATGGTAGATATGAGTGAAGATAAGAGGAAGGAATATATTAGTATGCTAGATAGTGTTCCTACAACGATAGAGGAGGTTTTGAAATTTGCTTTCAAAGTATTAAATCTAATTACTTTCTATACGGGCTCTTCAAAGGAGTGTAATGCTTGGAGTATTGTAGACGGAAGTACAGTAAAGGAGGCTGCTGGTGTTATACATTCAGATTTAGAGAAAGGTTTTGTAACTGCAGATGTTGTAAATGTAGAACAGATGATGAAGGTTGGAGGATGGGTAGAGGCTAAAAATCATGGTATAATAAGGAATGTTGGGAAGGAATATGTTGTAGAGGATGGAGATTATATAGTGGTTTTAGCAAATAAATAGTGTGTATATACTGCCTTAGATACTTTATATTGTGTATTTTTTACTAAGTTATGTTTAGTAAGTTTGAAACAGGATTTATAGATAAAGAAATTACAACACCGCAGGATGGGGAAAGTCCTGTGTTAAGAATGTGGGTTGAAGCCAATGATTTTACTACTGAAGTTGTACCTGTAAATAAAGAGGTTTGGGAGGAGAAAAAAGAGGAAGGGGAAATACTGGAAGAAGAATACAATGTGTTACATATCCCGGAATCATTATCACTATTGGATATGGGGGAGTTGATAGGTGCAATAGATAAAGATACATACCGAGATAATCCAGAGTTATCAGAGCAGGGAATAGATGAAATAGTTAAGTTAGGAGACACATTTGAGAAGGCAGCAAAGTATATCTCTCAATATTCAGCAGGACTAAGGGAGGGCAAGGATATATCAGAAGAGCTTTCTGACAAATTTTCCAAATACGGCTTATTACTTAAACAGAGTGTGGGAGAAGTTGAAGAATCTAATCAGTCTGTAGCCTTAACAGAGAAAGATAAACAGATATTGGATAGATGGTTTTTAGGAGAGGAAATATACAGTAAAATAATAAACAGATTGGGTAGTAATCCCAGTTTGGAAGTGATAGAACAAGAGAGGGTAAGATATTTCCGGGGCTATTTTAAAGCTTTAGCAAGAGAAGGGTGTAAAGACAACAATTATTTTAGAAAGGAGAGCCTAGGAGGTGTGATTGCTAATATACATGAAAAAACAGAAGAAGGGATAACAAAAGAAATAAGGAAACCAGATAAAATACTGTTTGAAACTATATGGAGGAGGGGAATGGAGCAATTAAAGAGAAATATGTTAACACCTAGAGAATATAGGGAAAGTATACAGAAGGACAAATTATATCTTTATAATTATTTGAAAATTCCTCAATTGAGAAAACAGTTAAAATCGGTAAGGAAAAGAGGAAATATTGAAAGGATCTCTAATAAAGAATTAGAGATTGCTGGGAAAATATACAAAGTTATTAGCAAAGACCATAGATATCTAAAAGGTGTAAATAGTCCTTCAAAGATAGTAAATGGAGATTTTTTAGATTGCCTAGGTAGTGCATTACTGGGTTCTGCTTTACTAGATGAGATTGGAATAAAATACTATTTCGTTACAACAGATGGTCACATAATGACATTTCTGAGGACAACAGATCAGAAATTATATTATCAGGATTTTACACCTAAAAAATGGTTTTCAAATTGGTGGTTGAATCATATGATTTTTGAACTTAAAAATCTTAGAGTTGAAAATGACAAAGATATTTTATCAAAGATAGAAGAACAGAATTTTGTTAAAGTATATTCTGACAATTATGAAAAAGAGTTGTTTATATGGAAATCAAAGGATATTGCTATTGACAGTTTGTTTTATAGTGTTGGCAATGAGTGGCAAAAAAAACAAACAGACTTACATGAAGATGAAAAAGCAAAAATAAATGTAGATTTTTTTAAAAAGTTAGCAGAATTTAATGAGTATGACCCTTTTATCTTTCTTTCTCTTGGAAATGCTCATCTATCTTTAAGGCAATATAAAGATGCGGAAAAGTTCTATAAAAAAGCAATAGAACTCGATCCTTTTAGTAGTCGTGCAAATACTTCTTTAGGTGCTGTTTATGTTGGGTTAAATAAATATAGGGATGCAATAGATGCGTATAGAAGAGCGGTAGAATTAGATCGGAAGGATATTAATGCGGTTTTGGGATTGGGGGAAGCATACTGCATTGAGGGTCGGTATGATGAAGCAGAGAAAGTATACAAGAGGGGAATAAAGCACAACCCAGAAAACACTTTGCTCTCTCGAGATTTAGGTAATTTATATTGTGATTTAAAGAGATATGATGAAGCAGAGAAAATATACAAGGAAGCAATAAAGCACAATCCAGAAAACGCATCTCTCCTTCAAAGTTTAGGTGATTTATATCGTAATTTAGAGAGATATGAAGAAGCAGAAAAAGCATATAAGAAGGGAATAGAATTTAACCCCAAGAGTGCTTTACTTTACGGATTTTTAGGGCATTTGTATTGTAAATTAAAAAGATATGATGAAGCAGAAGAAACATATAAGGAAGGATTAAAATTTAATCCTGAAAAAGGTTTTCTTTACATATGTTTAGGAGATATGTATTGCATATTAAAAAGATATAAAGAAGCAGAAGAAGTATACAAGGAAGGGATAAAACATGATTCAAAAGAGGGGTATCTTTATTATCATTTGGGAGGGATATATTACACATTAAGAAGATATGAAGAAGCCGAAAAGATTCTTAAGGAGGGAATAAAGAACAGTTCTGAAAACACTTCTCTTTACAGGGGATTGAGGGATTTATATTACAAGTTGTACAGATATGAGGAGGCAGATGAGATAAAGGAGAAACTCAAACTATTGTCTAAGAGTAAATAGCCTATTGAAATACTTTTGCGAAGTAAGGTAGAATGGAGATGGGAATTAGTGAGTTAATAATGATGTTGTTTTACTTTCTTTTTTCTGTTAAAATCCTTCTCGTTAACGATAATTTTAATTAATTGTTTAATGGTTGTTAAAAAAGAAAAGAAACTAAAAGTTTATGAAATGATGGTAGCTTTAAAACCTTTGCTACCAGATGATTTAAGAAAAGAAATACACAAAGAATTTGTAGGTATGGTAGAAAAAGAGAAAGGAGAGATTTTAGATGTAGATGTATGGGGTAAAAGATATTTGGCATATGAAATAGATGGGCATAATGAAGGGTATTACATAATATATAGCTTTAAAGCATTCCCTGATAATATAGCGGAAATGAAAAGACAGTTAGAGCTAAGGCAGGAGATATTACGTTTCATGATTGTAGAGATAGAAGATGCTAGTACAATAGGGAAAAGTATAAAAAAGAAAGAAATAAATATTTAATAGAAATTTAATAATTAGAGGGTATAGTTAAAGGTAAGTTAAATTATTATATATATAAAAATGGCAGCAAGATCTTTAAATAAAGTTCTTTTAATAGGGAACTTAACAAGAGATCCAGAGATGAGATATACAAACTCTGGAACTCCAGTAGTCACATTTGGAATGGCTACAAACAAATCTTGGAAAGATTCTGAGGGTGATACTAAAGAATTAGCAGAATTCCATAATTTAGTTGCATGGAATAAAATAGCTGAGATTTGTCAGCAATTACTTGCAAAGGGAATGAAAGTTTACATAGAGGGTTCTTTAAATACAAGATCCTGGGAAGGAGAGGATGGTGTTACAAGATACAAGACGGAGATTAGAGTAGATAATATGATTTTGTTAGATAGCAGAGGAAAAGATGGAGTAGGTTTGGATGATACAGAGATGCCAGAAGGAAAGAAGAAAGAATCCGAAGAAGAGGAACCTGAGAGGGAAGAGCCTGAAGATGAATCACAAGGAGAAGATCCTTTAGAGGATGATCTCCCATTTTAATTTCAGAACTGTTTAAAATATGTCAGAGAAAAAGAAGGATTTAGAAGAAACAAAGAAACCTACATTAGAGGATGTTTTTGATGATTCTAATATAACTGAAGATGAAGATGTTGATGATGCAGTATCCAGAAAGAAATACAGAAAAAGAAGGAAACCACAACAGAATCTTAAATGTAGTTTCTGCGAGACAGGTGTGAAGGATATATCTTACAAAGATGTTTACCAGCTTAAAAAATATACTTCCGTTAGAGGAAAGATAATCTCTACAGAGAAATCTGGCATATGTCATAAGCATCAGAGAAATCTTAAAAGAGCAATTAAAAGAGCTAGATTTATGGCTCTTCTACCTTACTCTCTTAAAGATTAGTATAGAATAACAAGGCAATTGTATGAAGAAGGGATAGTAATATCCCTTTTTTGTTGAAAAGCAACTCTCTTTTAAGTAATATATTAGGGTAATGCAAAATCTGTCCATATTACAAAAAAATGCATATCTAAGTGTAATAATTAAGGATAATGGTGTCTGGGCACATCTAGCCTATACTGATTTTAATGCAGGAAGAGAGTATATACTATCTGATTTTACAGATTTAACACCGCTAAGATACAGATTAGATGATGATCTGTTTTCTAAACAGTTTTGGTTTGATTACTTTACTAATTTGGAAAAGGTATTTAATTGGGATTTGTTAAATAGGAGTAAAAGCTCTCCTTTTGTTACTCTAAATTTTGAAAAAGAAGGGGTAGGGATATCTGGAATTAGGATGCAGATAGATGATAATCAGAAGTTTTTTGATAGGATATTTTCATCAGTTAGAGATTTTTCGAAAGATATTGCTTTAAGAGTGGTAGATGATTTGTATGTACAGAAGGTTCTAGAAGGTTTCATCAAGAGGACAGAATACAGTGATTTGATGTATGTAGATATGGATCTTTTAGATTTTTCTGTATTTAGAGTTAGAAAGGTATATGATAGGAAAAACAAAAGAGATGATGTGGTCTTTTCAAAAGCAAAGATAAACTGGAAAGATGAACTTTCAATAATAGATTCAATAATGGATTCTAGATTTAAAGCTTTTCTAGCTACAGAATTAAGTGCCAAAGAGATACTAAACTATTGGAGCAATTTTGTTTTAAACAGAGTGCTTTTTTCAGAAGATCCTAATATAGTAGATATTTTAAGGTCATACTGCACTATTCAGAATCACTCCATATACAGGGATAATGGCGAGAAAATAGAAAACTTTGGTCTCTCAAAAGATGAGTCAGCACTAATTGTGTCAGGATATGTCCCAAGGGTGTTAGGAGAAACCAAGACTTTACTTTCCTTAATAGATGGGCTTGAGTTGAATGGGAATTTTGATTGTTACTGGGATCTTGATATGAAAACTCTCTGTTATGGAAGAAGTTTTGCAGAAGGGAGTGGTTCAGAAGATATAATTCTGACAAGAAAAGAGCTTTTTTCTCTTGCCACTAAAGTGTTAATACCGTATACAAATATAGAGAAAAAGAACAAGATGGTATTTTCAGGAAGTATTGAATCTTTAGGTATGGGCAGGAGTGAATTTTTCACTCTTTCTTCTGAGTTTACCTTTGTTCAACTTCCTCAACATACTGAGAAGTTAATTGTAGAGGGAGAGTTTAAAAATGGAGTGTATTTGCAACCAAAGAATCAAAAAAACATAGGGTTAGTTTCAAAACCTGGAATAAGGAAATACAACTCATTGTTAATAGATGCAAGGGTTAGACCTATTGTCTACGGCCCTGATAGCTATTCTAACAAACTTAAATTACAGAAATGGATAAAATGATAGTAAGACATAGAATTTTTGAGAAATATGAAGATTACAAGTTTAATATTCCATATAAATCGGGAGATATGCCTCTGTTAGATAAAGGACAGAAGGTAAAAGAGGGTACTGAAATTATGAGGAAGAGAGGAAGTACTATTAAATACTCTTTTTATCTCCCTGAACAGATAGGTGTATCCATTTCAGAGATAGGAAAGAGTCTTAACTGTATTGATGGAGAATTGGTAAGTGAGGGAGATGTATTGGCTGAGAAAGTGGTGATGAAAGGACTTAATGTTAGGAAACTAATCTCTCCTGCTCAGGGCGTAGTAGACCTTTCGAGGATAGAGAAGGGATATTTAGGACTATTGGGAGAGGAGAGTGAAGTAATAGTAAAAAGCACATTCAATGGATTAGTAGAGGGTATAAATCCAGTAGAGGGTATAAATATAGTTTCAGATGCTTTTGCCTTAGACATATTAGCAATTGCAGATTTACCTATAAAAGATGATATAGAGAATAAAAAAGTGATAGGAGAGTTCTTAGTTCTAGGAGATGGTAAAGATCTTCTTTTAAATGTAAAGGATCTAAATTGTGAGGATAAGATAGTTTTTGCAGGTAAGTATCTACATCCTGACTTAATGTACAATCTTTTTGAGAAAGGAGCTTCTTTCATTCTTACATATTCAATGGAGTATGAAGATTTTAGAAAACGAGGGCTTCCTGTTGGTGTGGTCGGAGGTTTTGGAGAGATATATTCGGGTAAGAAAATCCTAGAGTTAATCGCCTCTATGGAAGGGAAATTTGCAGTGGTGGATTATTCAGAGAGTCAAATATTTTTTGTAACAGGTAGTACAGCATATCAAACAAAAGAGGACCTTTTTGTTAAGTCCGCTGTTGGTAGTCAAGTAATATCACGCGCTCTCTCTAATTATGGAATGTTAGGGAAAATCATATCTGTAGAAGAATATAATCTTTATGTAAATGTAGAGTGGGAGACAGGACATAAATCTATGGTGAATATGGGTAGCCTAGAATTTGTCTCTTTTTAGAGTATAATATTTAGATGTTTAATTGAGTAGAAAAAGAGTATGCAACAAGAAAGTAAACAGAAGAGATTAAGTAGAATATTAGGACTAGGAATTCTTTTAGTTTTGGTGTTTTCAGGAGGTTTAATTGTAGGAAGGACGGTAGATAAAGATATTAATCTTCCTTACTTAAAAGCATCTAGAGATTTAGATATGACACTTTTTTGGGACGTTTTAGATATAACAAAAGGATCCTATGTAGACGTAGAAGATATAGATGATCAAGAGCTTGTTTACGGAGCTATTAAAGGGATGGTAAATTCAATTGGAGATCCCGCTACTGTATTTTTAACTCCAGTAGAGACAGAGGAATTTGAACTAGTAAGTGAAGGGAAATATTTTGAAGGTATTGGTGCGGAGTTGGGATATGAAAACAGTCAGATTATTGTAGTATCGCCCTTGGAGGGCTCTCCAGCCAAAGAGGCAGGCATTAGGCGGGGAGATTACATATTAAAGGTAGATGATTATGAATTGACAGTAAATGACACAGTATATGATGCAGTAGCAAAGATTAGAGGGGAGGCAGGTACTAAAGTAACATTAACAGTACTACATCTAGGAGAGAGTGAACTTAAGGAGATAACTATTACTAGAAAAGAGATAACGGTTCCTAGTATAACATTGGAGTATGTAGGAGATAATGATGAGATTGCTCATCTTAAAGTAGGGAGATTTACAGAGGCAACTTACTTGGAATGGGTAAAGAAGTGGAGAGAGCAGGTAGAAAAAATTAAAGCCTCAGGGGTAAGTAAAATGATATTAGATTTAAGAGGTAATCCAGGAGGTTTTTTTGATGCGGCAATATATGCAGCCGATGATTTTCTTGGTGAAGGTTTTGTAATCTCTAAACAGAGTGATTCAAAGGGTAATATCAAAGATTTTAAATCCTCAAAGGATGGAATATTAGAAGATATCGAAGTAATAGTGCTGGTAAATTCAGGTAGTGCTTCTGCATCCGAGATTCTTGCAGGTGCTTTGCAACATTCAAGTAGAGCTCAGATATTGGGAGAAACAACTTTTGGTAAGGGGACAGCGCAGAAGACATTAGATTTAAAAGGAGGATCTTCACTACATGTAACTATTTTAAAATGGCTACTTCCTGATGGAACTCAGATAGAAAGAGATAACTCGGTTGTCCCAGATATAGAGGTTGAGCTTACAAATGAGGATTTTGTAAAAGGAATAGACCCTCAGCTTGAGAAAGCTGTTGAGATTTTATCTAACTAAGTTTTTACTAAATTTAATATGAAAAAACAAAAAGAGGTAAAGAAGGTAAAAAAAGAGAATAAAAAATCGAAAAAATATTTTCATATTGCTCTTGCTTTAATCTTCATAGTTGTCTTAAACACTGTAGTTATACTTGCAACAGGATATGTAATGCTTAAGTATTCCTCCAATGTTCGAGAGTATGTTTCATCTCTATTTCATCCAACAGGAACAAAAGTAGAGGAAAGAAAGATTGTAGTTACAGAGGGAGAAAGTAATCTTATCAATGTAATCGAAAACTCTACACATTCGGTGGTTAGCATAGCCATTTCTACTCTTTCTTTGTCATCAGAGCAGGGATTAGTTGATACCCAGAGTAATATAGGGACGGGGTTTGTGGTGGATAGTGATGGTATCATTATTACAAACCAACATGTTGTTTCAGACAGTAATGCAGATTACAAGGTTGTTACGCAGGAGGGAGATGAATGTGACGTTATTGAGATATTAAGAGATGACTTGAATGACATTGCTTTGATTCGGGTTGATACTCAAGGAAAAGAACTCCCAGCTTTGGTATTAGGTGATTCAGATTCACTTTTAGTAGGGCAGGATGTAGTGGCGATAGGGACTCCTTTAGGAAAGTTAGCAGGAAGTGCTACTAAAGGGATAGTAAGTGGACTAAGTAGATCTGTGACTGCGGGGGTAAGTTGGTTTGGAAGTACAGCAAGGACATATGAAGATGTTATTCAAACGGATGCAGCAGTTAATCCTGGTAATTCAGGAGGTCCTTTACTTAATCTTCAAGGAGAAGTAGTGGGAATCAACTTTGCTACCACAGCAGATGCGGATAATATCTCTTTTGCAATTCCAATAAACAAAGTAAAAAGCAGGCTCGAAGAGTATAGAACATTTGGTAAATTTATTAGGCCATATCTTGGAGTTACATATCAGATGATCTCAGAGTATGAAGCTTTCTATTACTCTAATGTTGTTCCGGGAGCGTTAGTTTTAAGAGTTGATCCAACATCTCCAGCATTTCAAGCAGGACTGCAAAGAGGAGATATATTAACAAAATTTGGAGACAAGGAAGTAGATAGATACTTGGGAGATATAATACAAGAGTTCGAAGTAGAGCAAGAGGTTCAGATAGAGTTGTTTAGAGAAGGTAGTATCAAAACAGTTACAGTTGTATTAGGAGAAATGGATTAAAACAAATCTTTCCATATCTCTAAAATCCTTAATTATTTGATATCTTCTGTCTTTTAGAAGCTCTGTTAGTTTATCTCTTGTACTGGGGTCTATTTCTATGAGTAAAACAACTTTCTTTTTAGGACTCTTCTTTCTATCTAACTGTTTAAATAGGTTTTTGTAATATTTTAAACCATCGACTCCTCCATCTAATGCAGATTTGGGTTCGTAACCTTTTACACTTCTATCTAGTTTTTTATACATAGATTTGGGTATATATGGCAGGTTGGATATGATGAAAGTATCTTCAGTTATGTTGACATTGGAAACCAAGTTTTGCCTTAAGAAAAGTATTTTTTCGTTAGTTTTGTGTAACAGAGAATTTCTCTTAGCAATTTCTAAAGCCTTTTTACTTATATCTATTCCTATGAATTTGTACTTATTTCTCCTACATGAAGTTTTAGCTAAGAAAATAATTATACATCCTGAGCCTGTTCCCACGTCTATGATATTGGTGAAGTTCTTATTTACCTCTAAAAAGTCTTTTGCAATGGTGACTAGTTGCTCTGTTTCCACTCTAGGGATTAGTACATCTCTGTTTACGATGAAGGGGAGGCCTAAAAACTCTGCTTCTCCTTTTATGTACTCCCAAGGTTCACTTTCTTCTATTCTTTTTAATATTGTTTCTAAGGAGATCTTCTCTTTCTTTGAAAAATCTAAAATTTCTCTAGAAATCCTCGATATGTCGTAATAGCCATTTTCCTTTAGAATTTGTTGAATTCTGTAAAGAACTTTCAATTCACTATTCACTTTGTTCTTCTTCTTTTAATAATTGATTCATTATCCCATCTCTTGTCTCTTTTATTACTTCTTCTAGATTACCATTTATTATAGAATCGACATCAAACCAAGATTTTTTAATCCTATGATCAGTTATGCGACTTTGAGGGAAGTTGTATGTCCTTATCTTCTCAGATCTCATAGCAGAACCAATTAATTTAGATCTCATACTTCCTCTCTTAGCACTTTCTTCCTGAATTTTTTTGTCATACAATCTTGCTCTGAGTATGGTCATAGCTTTCTCTTTGTTTTGTGCTTGGAATTTAGTTTCTTGACAACTAACAGAGATTTTACTTGGAATATGAGTAATTCTAACAGCTGAATCAGTCTTGTTTACGCTCTGTCCTCCAGCACCAGAAGATCTCATCACCTCAATATTTAGATCTTCAGGATTAATCTGTACATCAATCTCTTTTGCTTCAGGTAAGACGGCAACGGAGGCTGTAGATGTATGTATCCTGCCAGATGATTCAGTAGTAGGTACTCTTTGTACTCTGTGAACACCACTTTCATATTTAAGCTCTCCATACACATTTTTACCCTCTATTTGAGCTATAACCTCCTTGTAACCTCCAGACTCTGATATGCTTGTTTCAACTAAGTTAACTATCCATCCTTTTTTAGATGCATAGTTCTTGTACATACGGAAAAGGTCTGCAGCAAAAAGAGAAGCTTCTTCTCCACCAGCACCAGCCCTGATCTCTAAAACAGTTGATCTGCTGTCATCCTCTCCAGAGAATTTTTTGGAAATCTTCATCTTTTGAATATGTTTGTCTAGTTTCTCTATTTCATCCATCAAGATATTTATCTCTTCCTGTGCCATCTCTTTTATCTCATGGTCACTCTCTGTTTCTAAGAGTTCTTGTGCGTTCTTTAAATCCTTTATACTTTTTAATATCTGAGCTGTATTTGAGGATAATTCAGAGTAGTAGGAGAGTTCGCTACTAATCTGGGACATATTATCACTATTTTCTTTGTAATCAGAGAGCTTACTTTCTAACTCTTTCACTTTCTCCTGTGCACTGTTCTTACTGTATTTTTTCTCTAAAGCAATAATATCCATAGTGGATGATATCATTTTAAAATATTAATGGGAATTTGCTATCTACTAATCTTTGCGTTTTCAAGCATATCTTTAAGAGTAAGGGTAGAGGAGGGTTGACTCTCCATTTTATGAGTTTTCTCTCTTCTCTTCTCCATTTTTTCTCTTTTAGATTTGTAAGAAAGACCTTTTGATTTCTCTACTCTATCAGTATATTTCTTAACAAGATTATCAGTATCAACTATTTTTTGCTCTCCTGTGTAGAAAGGATGACATTTAGAACATATTTCAACATTAATCTCATCTGAATCCAGGGTGGAGCCTGTAACAAAAGAATTACCACAAGAGCAGGTGATTTTTACAGTGTTGTATTTTGGGTGTATGTCCTTTTTCATAACGACAGTGATTATATCAGAAGGATATGGAGCTGTCTACAAGGGATTCTTGCACTAACTTTAATTAAGATGGTATATTGTATTTATGCAATATCCTAAAAAATTACAGAACAGAATAAGGAGGACGGAGGGTCAAGTTACTGCTGTTAGGAAAATGATTGTAAATGGAGAAACTGATGAAAAGGTTATGATTCAACTACAGGCATGCATATCCTCTTTGGAGAGTCTAAAAACAGAACTTATCAAGCAGCAAATGAAAGAATCTATGGTTTCTGATGTTAAAAAATCTTTAGGACTAGAGGATTAGAGAAAAGAATACTGCCCAATTAGAGAATTTGCTATACTAGAAACACTAGGTTCTTGATATGAGTGTACTAATTTAAAAAGAAAAACAAAATGAAGATAAAAAAAGTAGGGTGGGTTAGTTTTTTGTTAAATGGAGATGATATAACGGCTCTTACAGATCCGCTTGAACTCTTGAAAGCACAGAAGAATTTCCCAAAAACTAAAACAGATGTATGTCTTTTTACAAATTATGAAAAAGATATTAAAGAGAGTATTTTAAAGGATAACGGTATAGATAGTAAAATAGTAGGTGAGAAGAGAGAGAATGTAATGGAGATAAATCTTCCTGGAGAATATGAGATAGGGGGATTAATGATTAGGAGAGGGATAGGAGAAGATTTTTTTGTAATAGATGAGGGTACTCTTCGAATAGTGTATATGGGGGATACAGATAATAGTTTTGATCCAGAGAAGGTTTCTAACTTAGGGGATGTTGATGTGTTAATCATTCCTGTTGGTGATGGCGTTGATTATATGGATTTTGATAAAATAGAGAAGGTTATTTCTAATACGGACCCAGCAATATTAATACCTTGTGCATATCGAGAAGAATTTAAAGGGAATAGTAATTTAAAAACAAAAGATGAGTTTATAAAGCATTTTGGTTTTGCTAATGTTAGAGATGAGAACTATCTGAAAGTTGATAAAAGAAAAGTGGAATTAGATCAACAGAGTGTGGAAGTTGTATTTTTACAATAATTTAATATGGCGGAAATAAAAAAAATACCACCACAAAATATAGAGGTAGAGCAATCTTTACTATCCTGTATGTTGATGGATAAAGATGCAATTATAGCTGTATCAGGTTGGCTTTTACCCGAGCATTTTTATGATGACAGACATGTTTTAATATACTCAAGTATTTTAGAACTTTTTAATGAAGGTCTTCCTGTAGATTTAATTACACTAACAGATAATCTTAAAAAGAAGAAGAAATTAACAGGGATAGGGGGAAGAGCCTACTTAGCAGATTTGGCTACAATGGTTGCTACTTCTGCACATGCAGAGGAGTATGGTGAGATTATAAAAGAGAGTGCTACTAGAAGAGGTCTTATAAGTGCAGCAAGGCATATTACTGAGTTTGCTTTTAATGAATCAACTAGTATAGATGAGGTAATAGATAAATCAGAGAAACAGGTTTTTGAAGTTGCACAGGCGGGTACAAAAGCAAACTTTGTTCATATTAAGGATTTGCTAAAAGATGCCTATGAGAGGGCAGAGAGGGCAGATAAAGATGAGGCATATTTAGGAGTATCTACAGGTTTCAAAGACCTAGATGATCTTCTTGGTGGTTTCCAAAAGTCAGATCTTGTTATACTTGCAGCTAGACCATCTGTAGGGAAAACAGCATTAGCATTAGATATGATGAGACATGCTGCTTTGGTAGAGGGGAAAACGGTTGCTTTCTTCTCTCTTGAAATGTCCAAGACACAGATTATGGATAGGTTGTTGGGTATGCAGTCAGGCATCCCATTTTGGGAAATTAGAACTGGAAGACTGAGTGATAAAAAGTTTATGAAATTAGCAGATACAATGGGAGAGCTGGCCGATGCAAATATATATGTAGATGATCAAGCGGGACAGCATATCAACGCACTAAGAACAAAGGCAAGAAGACTTGCAATAGAGAGAGGGGTAGATATTATTTTCGTAGACTATCTTCAATTAATGCATGGCAATAGTAAGGAGAGTAGGACATTAGAAGTTGGAGAGATATCTCAAGGTTTAAAGAATATAGCAAAAGAGTTAGATATCCCAGTGGTAGGGATATCTCAACTATCTCGTGCTATTGAACAGAGACAGAGTAGGAGACCTCAACTATCTGATTTGCGAGAGTCTGGTTCTATAGAACAGGATGCGGATGTAGTTATGTTTGTTGACAGAGAAGAGGCATGGAATCCCGATACTGAGGAGAAAGGCTTAGGTGAATTAATTGTTGCAAAGCATAGAAATGGTCCTACAGGTGTTGTTAAGTTGGCTTTCATAAATGAGATTGCCAGTTTTAGGAATTTGTATAAAAAGTAGGGTCTAGTCCTCATAAAGGCTTTTTTGTATAATTACACCAAGACTTAATTATAGATTAGGTCGAGTGGTGGAATCGGCAGACACGCGGGACTCAAAATCCCGTGCTAGCAATAGCGTGAGGGTTCAACTCCCTCCTCGACCATATATATACTTTTTAAAAATATATTATGGAAGACTTTATTCTTAATTTACTTGAAAGTATTGGTAATATAGACTTTACTTTCATATGGGAGATATTCCTTTATTCATTAATTGTATTCTGGGTAGTTGTCCTCTATTGGGTATGGCTTGATTCAGGAGAGAGAACTTCTAACAAAACAGTTAAATTTTCATATGTACTTTTAGTTGCAGTATTGAATATAGTTGGGTTGATAATATATTTGATCATTAGACCTACACAAACAATAGAAGAGATCTATTGGAGTGATTTAGAAAGAAGGTATTTAAAATATGAGACAGCAGAATTAGGAGATTGTACAAAATGTGGAAGACAGCTGTTCCCAGGTTTTAACTTTTGTCCACATTGTAGAGAAACAATTAAAATTAAATGTCCTAATTGTAAAGTAAATATAGATAAAAGGAGTAAATTTTGTCCATTTTGTGGTACCTTGATAGAGCAAAGGGTAAGTCCTGAACAAGAGTCTCCATCAAAAGAAGTTATGGAACAACAGATTCAAGCTGTTAGGGAAGAGGCTACACAGGTAGTAGAGTCTAAAGGTACTAAATATACTACAAAGAAAAGCTTTGTTGTTAAAATAGGTGAGTCTATTATAGGAGGGTACAAAATCATAGGGCGAAAACTGAAAAATTTAAGTAAGAAGAAACCTAAAAGAGATAAGAAAAGTAAAAAAGAAAAGAGTAAATCTGAAAACGAGAAAGAGGAATAGAATATTTTCTGAGAAATACAGATTTGTGTTATCATTATTTATGTAATTTTAATCTAACGATTTGTGTATCGGGCTTTTATAAGTAACCTTGAAAAGATACTGTTAGGGATTAATCCTTTAATACTGTTTTTATTAGTTGTTTTTATAGGATTATTTGTCTTCTGGAGAGGCTGTATATCAACAAGGAAAAACAACTCCTCTATTTTTGATACCTTCTTACTTTCTTTGTTCTCTGGAGTAATTTTTGGCAGAATCTCCTTTATAATAAATAATTCTGCCTCTTACATATCTAAAATATGGTACTGGCTCCCTTATGAGAAATATGGAGATGAGATTTATCTTTTTAGATTACTACCATGGAGGTTCTTTAGAGTATGGGACTGGGGCATAGATATCTTCTCTATGAGTATTGGTTTCCTGATAATGACATCTGTCTGGTCTCTGTTTGTTAAAAAGTGGAAATGGAGTGATATCTTTACAACAATTTTCTTTACAGTACAAGTGATGTTAGGGATAGCTTTTTTGATACTAGGAGGATCTAGTTCAAATGAATCATGGATGTTAGAAGGTTTACTTATGCTTCTGATGCCTTTGATTCTACTTTTTCTCAAAAATTCAACAAAAGTTATTAACAAGAAGAAAAAATTTGATAAAGCGGCTATGGTACTTGATGTTTTCTTCATATTACTTAGTACACTGTATATCTCTCATACCTATCTAACAATGGATATCTCTAAGATAGAGAGAGGTGGTGTCATATTCTTTATCCTCTGGGCTGTTTTAGGCACATTTTTTTACATATTGGATTCTAGAAAGGACTATGTAACTATAGAGAAAGTTTCATCAGTAAGAGAAATATCTCCAATAGAGATGAACCATCCAATAAAATTACCTAAATAAAAATATGGAAGAAAGGGTAGGGAAAAGATTAGATCTGTTTCTATCAGAATATTTGAAAGGAAAGGGGTATTCTGTTTTCTCTAGAGCTTTTTTACAAGAAAACTGGGGTAAATTAATTTCTGTTAATAACTCTTTTCCTAAGCCTTCATACAGATTGAAGATAGATGATAAGGTGGTAGTAAATTGGGAAAAAATCAAAAGATTAGAGAGCAGTTTAGATAGAAGTGAGAATATTCTAGGAGAAGAGGGTGATTTAGATATACTGTTTGAAGAAGATAGTTTTTTGATAGTAGATAAGCCAAAGGGTATAGTTATCCATCCAGGAATTGGTAATCTATCAAATACTTTGGCAAATAAGGTTAGAGGATATCTTGAAACTAAAGGAGAGTATGAGAAAGATTTAAAAAGAGCAGGTTTAGTACATAGGTTAGATAAGGGGGTGTCAGGAGTTATGGTTTTTGCAAAAACATCTGCTATGCAAGAAAATCTACAAGAACAGTTTGAATCACATAGGACAAAAAAAATATATCTGGCACAAGTAAGATACAAACAACTAACTCCTGATTTTCAAAATCTAATACCAGCGGAGAAATTAGATATATATAATGAGATAGAGAGATTAGAGAGTAAAAACTTTGTTTTTAATTCTGAATGGCACAAGGTGGAGGGATATATAGGGAGAAGTGATAGAAATAGAATAAAGATGCTTTTTAAAAGATATAAGAGTAAAGGAGCTAGAGATTCAATCTCATATATCAAACCAATATCTCAAGATCAACTTTTAATATCAATAGAAACAGGTAGGATGCATCAAATAAGGGCTACATTAGAATATATGGGAATATACATAGTAGGCGATACTTTGTATCAAAAAAGTAAAGGAAAAGAGATCCCAGATAAAATAGAATTAAGGTCGATATTTCTCTCATTTTTTGATTTAAATGGGGAATATTTTTCAATATGTAAAATATAGTTAAGATGAAGAGAAGAAGAAACGTTAAAAGGAAAAAAAAGAATAAGATTGATATAAAGGCTATAATTTTACCTCTTTTATTAATAGGTTTAATTATCTATATAATATATTTCCTAATGCTGTTTTTTGGCATAGAGACAGTTGATTCTGTTGCAGAGAATATCGCCTCATATACAATCCTATCTCAAGAAAAAGGTGATGTAGAAAAAACTATGTTCCTCTTTGAGAAAGAGGTAGAGGATTTAAGGAGGATTTCTGATATATATGTACTCTTGCAGAATAAAAATAGAGGAATCTCTTTATTAATCTATGTCCCTGGAAGTATATATTTTGAAGGATTAGAAGAAGAATTTGGTAACCCTATCTCTATCTCCTCTCTTAGATATGCAGGAGATTTTCTACAGGAGGATAGGGGAGTGGAGTATGCTCTGTGGCAATTGAGTGAGATACTTGGTTTTAAGGTACAAAACTATATTTGGATAACTACAGAGGCATATGAAAAAATACTTGAAATTTATGGTGAACCAAGTCTTCTTAAAGAGAAGGATAAATTAGCATATCATCCATCTGTTAATAAAGAGCTTACGGATTCTTTTTTCCAACTAAGCACTTTCTCTTCAAATGTTTCTGCTACGGATACATTCTTAAAGATACGTCAGATAAAAGAATTAGATGGGCAAATATTTTCTAATCTTTCATTTTTCAATGTGATGCAAAGGTTAAGTTCTTTTAAAAAAGAAGTGGAAAATACAGAGGCATATGCTTTGGATATTAGTAGATCCAATTTTTCCACGGAAAAATTTTCAGAGAATGGAGGTGTAGTTTCAAGTATGAATATAAAGGAGTACGATAAGGTATTGAGAAACTATGTTTTCAAAATGATAGACAAAGAATTAGAGAAGGAAAGAGTTAGAGTAGAGGTATACAATGGGACAGATGTTGCTGGGAGGGCTCTGATTTATTCAAGAAAAATACAGAATAGTGGCTGTGATGTTGTAAGGTTTGGAAATGCGCCTGTTGGACATGAGAGAACCCAAATATATATATCAGATAAAAATCAGTTTAAAAATTCTCTAAAAGTCATATCGGATGTGCTTTTAGGAAGATTTGAAATGTTAGAGGAGAGACCTTCTTTTATGACAACAGGAGATATTGTAATAATATTAGGTGATGATATTGCTCATACAGAGATATTTTAGTTAAGATAGTTGCTTAAAAACTTTCTTTCTATTAGAATTCTTACTATGATAATGATAATTGCTGTCCTAATACTGTTGATTCTTTCCCTTCTTTTTATCGTTTTAATACTTATAATTAGTGGTAAAAAAAAGAGTGATGAAGAGTATTACGAAGAGGTGCGAAACCCTTTCATTATGCAGATTTTAGTCCCCAGAGAGAATGAAAAAGCATCTTTAGCTGCAGAGCAGATGTTTGCATCCATACATGGAATTCTAGAAGATTATCAAAAGTGCCCAGATGTAGTAAGTTTTGAGATAGCATCTTCAGAAGAGCATGGTATAAAATTCTATGTTGTAGCATCAGAGCATCTTTCTAGGTTCATTGAAGGACAAATATATGCTCAGTATCCTAATGCGGATATAAAGTATGTTAATGACTATACCAAAAGAGAGAATGAAGAGAATGTTTTTGTTACGACAGGAGAAATAGAGATGGAGAAAGACTACATTTTCCCAATCAAGACTTTTATGAGTTTTGAGGTGGATCCATTAGCGGCGATAACAGGAGCTCTTTCAGAGTTAAATAGAGGTGAGGAGGCTTGGCTTCAAATAATTGTAAGGCCAGTATCAAACTATTGGCAAGAGAAAGCTAAGAAATATATTACAGCAATAGAGGAAGGAAAGAACCCTTATGCGAATACCTTCTGGGATTTTGTTTCTTCTCTTTTTAAGGGAATAGGTAGTGCTTTAGCAGAAAGCCCTACAAGTAAAGTACAGAAGGAAATAGTGAAACTTTCTCCAGGACAGGAGGAAGAATTAAAAGAGATAGAAAAGAAGATGCTTAAGGTTGGTTTTGAGTTTAGAATTAGAGTGGTAACAAAGGCGGATACTCAATTAAGGTCAGAGCAAATATTAAGAGATATGGTGGCTAGTTTCAAACAGTTTACAACAGCCCATCTAAATAATTTTGTACATATAGTGCCAGAGAAATCAGGTAAGGAGATATATGAAGATTATCTTAAAAGACATATTTCTCAGGAGGAGTTTGATATATTAAATATTGAAGAGTTAGCCTCTCTATACCACTTACCCAACATTTCAGTTGAAACCCCTAATATTGCATGGAGTAGGGCAAAGAAGTTAGAACCTCCTATGAATTTACCCAAGAGTACTGAAGATGAGGTTACAGTATTTGGAGAAACGGATTATCGTGATATTAAAGTAGAATTTGGTTTGAAAAAGAAGGATAGACAAAGACATTTCTATCTTCTTGGTAAAACGGGAACAGGAAAATCTACGCTATTTAAAAATATGTTCATATCGGATGTTTTAGCTGGAGAAGGAGCCTGTTTTGTAGATCCTCACGGTGATACGGTTGAGGAGCTACTAGACTACATTCCTCCTAACAGGATTGATGATGTAGTATATTTCAATCCTACTGATGTAGAAAACCCAGTAGGATTCAATCTCTTAGAACTTAAGGATAAGTCTCAAAGAGATCTGATAGCAGATGGAGTGGTGGAGGTGTTTAAGAAACAGTTTGGAGACTCTTGGGGGCCTAGGCTGCAATATATCCTCACAAATACTGTTTCTACTGCACTAGAAGCACAAGGGACGACTCTCTTAGCTATCATTAGGTTATTAACAGATAGTAATTACAGGAAGTTCATATTAAAACAGGTCGATGATCCAATCCTATACAAATTTTGGACAGAAGAATATGCTCAAATGGCACAGAATAGCCGTTTAATAACAGAAGCTATTTCTCCTATCCAAAATAAGGTGGGAAGATTCATATCCTCTGCTGTTATTCGAAACATTATTGGTCAGATTAAATCAACGGTGAATTTAAGAGAAATAATGGATAACCAGAAAATACTACTTGTCAATTTAGCACAAGGTAAGTTAGGAGAAGAGACAGCTTCACTACTTGGGGGTATGGTAATAACTAGGTTACAGGCAACTGCTATGGAGAGAGTTGATATCGCAATGGATGACAGAAAAGATTTTTTCCTGTATGTAGATGAGTTTCAGAATTTTGCTACAGAATCTTTTGCTAAAATTCTTTCAGAAGCTAGAAAGTACAAACTAGATTTAACTATGACCAACCAATATATTGATCAGATACCACTACCTGTTAGGCAATCCATATTTGGTAATGTAGGAACAATTGGCTCTTTTGTAGTAAGTCCTGCAGATGCTGCCATATTAGAAAAAGAGTTTGCTCCGATGGTATCTGCTGATGATTTAGTTTCATTAGATGCTTGGGCAATGTATGTTAAATTGTGTATAGATGGGATGACATCTGTTCCTTTTAGTGCCAAATCACTACCGATTAGATATCATAAGTTTGCATTAAAAGATGATGTTGTTAGTAGGTCTAGAGAGAAATATGGAACAGAAAGAGAGGTAATTGAAGGGAAAATTAAGAAATGGAGCAATCAAAAATACAGTGATAAGGGGAATAGGTCTATAGAGAAGTAAACAAGTTTTTTCTAAATATCCGAATATGATAGAATAGTGATTATGGCAGGGCATTCGAAATGGTCTACAATTAAACATAAAAAGGCGATAACTGATGCTAAGAAAGGAAAAGTCTTTTCTAAAATATCTACACAGATAACACATGCTGCAAAAGAGGGTGGAGGAGATCCTAATATGAATCCTTCTTTAAGAATGTATATGGATAAAGCAAAAGAGGTTGGCTTTCCTGCAAACAATATTGAAAAAGCGATACAAAAAGGTACAGGAGAGGGTTCTGAGGCGGTAATATATGATAATTCCTCATATGAAGGTTTTGGCCCTAGTAATATTCAAATAATTGTTGATACATTAACTGACAACAAAAATAGAACAGTGGCAGAACTAAGAAGACTTTTTGAAGATGTAGGAGGTAATATGAGCAGTGAGGGTAGTGTGTCTTGGAATTTTGATGTAAAAGGTTTGATTATAATTAAATGTGGTCATATGGAAAAAGGAGATAAATTTGGAGAAGGAGATGTATTTGTAAGTGATGATGTAGAAGAAGTAATGCTTAGTATTATGGATTTAAAGGGAGTTTTAGACATTGTGGAGATTGATTTAAATGGTGTTAAAGGGTTAGAAATATATACAGAGTATGATAAATTGGCAAGTGTAAGAGATGGTATAGGTAATATGAATTATATTATTAAAGAGGCAGAGTTGATTAAAGAGGCTAATACTAAAGAAAGTCTCGATGGGGAGGAGTTAGAAAAAGTCAAAGAGGCTCTAGATAGGTTGGATGAGCATGACGATGTACAAAGTGTATGGAGTAATTTAAAGTTGTAAAAAGAGAGGCAATATAGTATTATTATAAGGACAAGAATTTATCTGTAACAATTATGTAATTATGTCTGTAGAAACGCCATCTTCTCTAATAGAACAAAATAGCCTTGAGAAATCTGTTCAAGAGAAAGTACTCGGAAGAATAGGACCTATCTTAAGAGCGGAAGAATTACTCCTTCATTATCGGGAAGGTGCTACGGAGTTTGATTTTGAAGATGGGATATTTATAATAGGTGAGGAAAAACAAGTAGAAATTTTGAAATATATAGATGCTATGTGTTATGTTGGACCATATGAGATTGCAATGATTGATGTAGTGCCTTTTTATGCACCAAACGAGGAAGGAAGACAAGACATATTGGTTTCTGCTCTTTTAACAGAAGTGCTTCCTTTTAAAAATAAAGATATCTTTGAATTACATTCAGATATTGATGTTCTTATTACCTGTGATTCGAGAGAAGCCCTTGTTGAAATTGCAAAAAGATTAATGGGAAACGCAATGTATGAAAGCCTTTTAAACCCTTTTCCTTATGCGATTTCAATTTCAGATGAAGATGGGACGGAAAAAGTTGAAATACACCATCTCTTAAGATATGTAGGAGAATATCCTGAGATTGCAAAAACTAGTAAGATATTTCGGGAAAGAGGAATAACAGGACCATATAGTGGAACTTTCCATTTAAGAGAGTAATCTCCCCTGTTTATGTTACAATATCATATGCGAATATTAGGAATAGACCCTGGTTTGGCTACTACAGGATGGGCAATTGTAGATTTTGATAAGAATGGAGATCCGGAAGTAATAGATTACGGTTGTATATCTACAGAGAAAGGATTGCCTGTATCTACTCGTCTTTTAGAGATATTCAATGATATGCAGGAATTAATAGAGACATTTAAGCCAGATTTAGCAGGAGTTGAGACATTAATATTTTACAATAATGCGAAAACTGCTATGAATGTGGGTGAGGCAAGGGGAGTTGTGAGGGTGGTCTTAGAACAAAACAGTATCCCTGTAAAGGAATTTACACCTTTACAAGTTAAGAGTGCTGTAACAGGTTATGGAAAGGCTGAAAAGAAGCAAGTACAGGAAAATGTCAAAATGTTGTGTAACTTAGATGAGATTCCTAAACCTGATGATGCTGCAGATGCAATAGCTATTGCTATAGCCTCATCTTCATGATTTTCTAATGTGTTTAATCCTTCCTACCTTAAATCCTGTATAATATATATATGATCTCATATATAACGGGTATCGTATTAAAAAGTAATATATCTAAAAACTCGTATGTAGATATATTAACAGATAGTGGGATAGGGTATAGGGTAAACATTCCTAATTCATATACTCCTTTATCTAAAGGAGAGAAATACTCACTATTTACCTATTTACATGTAAGAGAGGATACTCAAACTCTTTTTGGTTTTGAAAAAGAAGAGGAAAGAGATTTCTTTGAACAGATAATTTCAGTATCGGGGATAGGTCCTAAGACAGGGCTGGCAATCCTTTCAACATATTCTAAGAGTAAACTAGAAGATATTATATTAAAGGGTGACTCTAAGGCTTTAAGTAAGGCCCCAGGTTTAGGAAGTAAGGGTGCACAAAAGATAATATTGGAACTGAGAGGGAAGATAGATTTTGATGAAAAAGAGAGTAAGGAAGAAGAAATAATTAAGGAGCTAAAGGAGGTATTAAAGGCATTAGGTTTTTCAGGAGAACAGTTGAAAGAGAAGGTAACTATTGGAGAAAAGATATTATCAAAGAAGAAACAAATTAGTATAGAAGAACTTATTAAGGAGGTATTAAACAAATGATAAAGTCTACGGTAGATAAGAAAAAAACAGAGAAGAAAAAAGGAAAAGTTGTAGATTCTACATCTACAATTCCAGAATTAGAACAAAAAATTAGACCAAGTAAGTTAGATGAAATAATAGGGAGGAAAACAGAGAAAGAAACACTAGAAATGATGATAAATTCAGCTCAGAAAAGAAATGAGGTGATAGATCATATACTTTTCTATGGTCCTCCTGGTTTAGGGAAAACTACTTTTGCTATTGCAATAGCAAATGAAATAGGGGCATCTATTAAGATAACATCAGGACCAGCAGTGGAGCGACAGGGAGATTTAGCTGCAATAGTAACGGGGTTAAAAGCTAATGATGTTCTTTTTATAGATGAAATACATAGATTGTCTAAGGTGGTGGAGGAGGTTCTTTATCCTGTTATGGAAGATAGGGTTTTAGACATTATAATGGGGAAAGGTCCTTCTGCTAAGACAATACGGTTGACACTAGAACCGTTTACTTTGATAGGGGCTACAACTCAAATTGGGAAAATTAGTTCTCCTATGCGAGATAGATTCGGTTTAATACAGCGACTAGATTTCTTTTCCCAATCAGATTTAGTTTCTATTCTTGAGCGTGCTAGTAAATTGTGGGATATTAAGGCGGAAAAGGATGCTTTGAAGATGTTAGCTAATTGTTCTAGAGGAACGGCTAGGGTAGGGCTTAGATTGTTAAGAAGGACAAGGGATTATGCAGATAAAAAGAAATCAAGCACCATTACAGAAGAGATAGTAATTAAAACGATGCAACTTTTAGGAGTAGATCTTCAAGGTCTGGAGGAGATAGATAGAACAATACTTAGGACTATGTTAAATAATTTTGCAGGAGGACCTATCGGTCTTTCTACTTTAGCAGCATCTATCTCTGAGGATGAAGTTACTTTAGCTGATGTACATGAACCCTATCTCATGAAGTGTGGCTACATTAAAAGAACATCTAGGGGTAGAGTATTAACAACGAAAGGTCTAAAATATATAGAATCTGTAGATGGATAAAATTGGTAGGAATATAGATGAGGAAAAGAGAGGTAAACTTCTAGTTCTTGCAGCTTTTATCTCTATTGCTATCTTTGTCACTAAGATTACTCAAGCACAGGCTCAGATTGTAGTATGGAGAGTGTATCTTAATGCAGCAATATATTTCTTAATTGCATTCGTTGGATTAATTTGGGCATTTGGATTTCAGATTAAGAAAAAGTCTATACTATTTATTCTTCTTCCCTCCTTTTATGTCTTTTCTCAAGCTCTGTTTATAGAGTTTTTCTTTTTCCAGAAGTTTAGTCGTATTTATGAAGCCATTATACTTCTTCTGTTAATATTTTTGGCCTTTTTAGGTAACTATGTTTCATTCTTAATGGCCAATGTTTTAAATGTAGATCTGTTTAAAAAAATACCTCTTGCACAGGTAGGTAGAACCTCTTCCTATCTGGTTTCTCTTCTAATGATGTATTTTTTTACTTTTAGTTTCCTAGTTAGTGGCTTCCCGCTGTATATTTTACTTCCTCTTCTGTTACTATCATATATTTTTGTTGTTTCTGTTCATTACTCTAATATTGGCCTAGAGGGTAGGGAGCTTTTAAGAAAAAGTATATTAACAATATTAATATCATTTACTCTTTTTCTAGGGATATTCCTAACAGGAGATGCTCATGAAGTTGTTGCTGCTATACCTGTTCTTGGTTATTTCTTTACAGTAGGGGTAGTTAGTAGAGAGAGAGTTGTTCACAGTAAAGCTAAAGGGATCTATTTGTATGCAATCATTTTAGTAATAATGTTCCTTTTTGCAGTATTTTTAAATATTCGCAATTAGAGAAATATGTGTGTTGTTTCATGAGAGTAGGGGGAGGGCACCTTGGAGCCCATAGTATCCGATGGCCTGTAGTAATCGGTGTGGATAAGGTTCTGCTAAATAAATCTTAGATGAAAATAAAAGAGACAGTATAGTAGAAGTATATCTTTTTAACGAATTTATATTCTTCTTGTATTTAATCATTTTAAATAATGGGGTTACTTCTTCTCCCCTTTACGATAATATGTTACAATACCAAATATGGCAATCGAGTATAATCATCCTTATATGCGGTGATGTACTCTGGGGCTTTGGAGGAGACTCTCTAAGATCTAATTTAAGATATTTAAATTAAATGAGATATATGATCAACCACACTTACCACAATTCAATCCTGTATTACTCTCTCTCATTCATATGTTCCTCATCAGCTTTTCAAAAAATAGTCCCCTACTCTGGTTGTTTAAATTTTAATTTGATATAAAGAGATATGGACAATTTCCCTAAATTAGAAGATCAAGATGACTTCTTACTCTACCTTCAGAATAATAATTACAGCATACAGAGCATTCATAACTATGCACGTGATCTTTGTATATTTGCTACCTTTCTGTATTTCAGGAATGTAAAGTTTAAGAATATTACTAAGAGAGATATAAGTACGTTTAAAGGATACTTAGTTGCAGGAGAACATTTAAAAGATTTGGATAGATTTAGAGGTCAATACAGAAGAAAGATTGATACAGCAAGGGTTCAGAAGGACGAAGCTCTCAGAGGCGATCTAAGGCATGTTGAAATTCAAAGTGATACAGTTACACCTTTTGAAGAGGATGAAAAGTCGGTGAAACATGAGGAGAAGTTTGAAAGCAAATTTTTGACTGATGTTTACAGTAAGGTCTATGGAAGTCTTGGGAAATTTTCTAAACCGTTGAATAGTTCAGCTAGGAAAAATAATGGATTGGATCCAAGGAGTATAAATAGGATGTTATCTGCTTTGAGATCTTTTTTAAGATTCAGAATATCTTGGGATTTGGATGTTCCAATTCCTCCAGATGCAATTGATATGATGAAAGCAGAAAAAAGGACAAAGAAGGTTGCTGATTTAGAAGAGCTTGTTAAATTAATTGAATCACCAATGCTTTTTGAGAGAGATGAAAGGGTGGCTTTAAGAAATAGGTGTATGCTAGAGATGTTAATTTCAACAGGTATGAGGATATCAGAGTTGATCTCTTTGGATTTGGAACAGATTAATGAAGATGGTAAATTATATATTATTGGTAAAGGTAAGAAAGAAAGATCTGTGTTTTTAACATCAAGGAGTTTGGATTGGTTAAATAAATATTTAGTGGTTAGGTTAAAATATGCATTTTTGGATAGGAGTAAAGATGAACAACCAGTAGAAATGAATGGGATTTTTGATGAAAATTATAGTGAAAAAGACCGTGAAACATCTGAGGTTTCTAACTTAAATTTAGAAATTTTTGATAAAGGGAATAGGAAATATATAGGGCTGGTTGAAAAGTATAGGAAAAGTGGTCTGTTAAGTAAGTTTGATTCCCCTGCCCTATTTATTCCTTTCTCAGGTGTTAGAGCTAAAAAACCTAATTCAAGATTATCTACAAACTATTTACAAGAAAGAATTGCTGTGTATAGAAGGAAGTTAGGTATACAGATACCTACCTCTGCTCATAGCTTAAGGCATGGTTTTGCTACCTACTTGGCAGAACAAGGAGCTAGTCCAGTGGCGCTACAACTGTTGTTAGGTCATGAGAGTTTAAATACTACTACAAGGTATGTCCATGCAAGTGAGAAATTTGCAGAGGAAACTGTTAGAAAGAATCATCCATTGAAATAACAAGAAAATCCAATTTTCTAATTTGCATCATTAATGATAGAGTAGAATGCATGTAGAATGTATGTTAGTTTTTCTCCCTCTTCATGTTGTTCTGTGGTACTAGTAGTATTTAAGTCCGGATGAGCTCTTTTTAGTATATTGATATATACCTTACGCCAATCTTTAAACTGTGATCTCTGTTTTCTAATTAAAAAGATTTTTTCCGCTTCAGTAAGAGATGAAGGGCCATTATCTAGTAGTTTTGCAAGAATCTGTATGGGCAAATTCCTTACTGTTTCAAGAAAATTATATGACTGCTGTTCAATAGGGTCTGAAGAGTCTTTATTAAATCCCCAAAATGGGTCATATTTCTGTTCTGGTTGTTCATGTTCAGACTGTTCAGAGGATGCCGAGTCTCCATCTGTAAAGTTTCCTTTATATCTGAGATATTCCTGTATTATTGGAATTTTACTAATATAGTTTTCGTACATGTCTACATAAAGCCCGTTCCTTAGTCCAGGATTTCCATATCCTTCTGCTTGTGATTCGTATTCGAATGCTGGAGTTATTAAATCTCCTCCTTTAATCCAATTTCTATGCAGTCCAGTAGAAGTAATATTTCCTTCTTCATGAATTCCTCCTATCCAAACTCTACCTTTTGTATCCTTGTAGAGCGTGTATCTTAAAGAATTATCGTTAGAGGGATAGACTTCAACTGTAACTTCACCACCATAAAAAAGGCTCCTTTGACTCCATGTGTCAATGAGATTGGAATAGTTAGGAGACTCTTCTTCGGTAAGTACTAATTCTTCTGGAGGTACTTTTTCATTTGAGCCTGTTGTATAAGGGAAGTTCTTGAGTTCTCTAGGGTTTTCGTTTATCTCTTGATAATAAGAGTACTTCTCAGATTCCGTGTTATTTACCTGATTGTATTTTGTTCCTAGTCTTGCAGTACCGGCAAAAACGAATTCAGCATCATCTATTGCTAGAATAGAATTTTCATCCTTTGTTATCTCTGATAAGGCTTTACTTATTGGAATTGGAAGCCCAAGGCTTTCTTCACTCCATCCCTTACCATACCATCCAATAGAACTGTTATCATTTGGGTCAAGACTGTAGTAAGGCAATAGTCTCCATGTGGCAGAAGAGTTGCTAAGATAATAAGATCTTGCATAAACCTTATCTTCCTGTTCTACATATGCTACAACAGCCAAGCGGTTACCCATAATTCTGTATGCTGATGAGGATAACCATATTACAGAGTTTTCCATGTTTATTCTGTATTTTGGTGATAAACCTTTCTCTCTTAATATCTCTGCAGTTAAGGTTTTTCCCTGATATAGATCACCTTCTATTATTACTTTGTCTAATATTCTCTCTGCGTCATCACTTTCCAATGTATGGATACCATAAGCTATTTCACCTTGTGTAAAAGGAGAATCCTCCAAAACTTGTTCTGGAGTGCTACTTTGATACGATTGCTCAGAAGATGTAATTTCTTCATCAAGAGGTATATTTCCTACAAAAGAACCCGCCTCTTCTTCTTTTATACGTAGAATTCTTTGAGCTAACACTCTACTAGTTATTATTTCTCTTTCCTCTATAGGTTTCATTGTGCCCCACTCTACCCAAGTACTGTTTTCCTTAATACCAGATTGTACTTTTTGGAATCCACCATTATTGCCATGAGGGAAAAGGTTTATTCTTCTTCTACCTCTTTGTCCGTCGGCAGAAGAGATATTATCTAGTACATTTGTAAGTACTTCTATTTTAGTGTCATTTTCTTGAGAAAGAAGTGTATCAACTAGGTCCTCTATCTCAATTGGTTGGCTATCCATAAACCATCCTAAATTAGTAAGTGTAAAAGAGTGATTACCCATTATAAATATCTGTCCGTTAGGCATAAATTTATAGTTCTTATCTGTATAATCTTTTCCAAAAACCTGTGTAATAAGTATTTCTCTAGTGTATTCTTCAAGTAGAGGGTCTACAGGCTCAGGTTTGGGGATTTCAACATTTAATTCAGGTATAGATAAAATAGTTTCTCTAATAATTCTTCCTTCTTTAGCTGGGAAAAGAGATGCTATAGCTAAAGATGAAGTAATACCTAATGTGTTTAGTGTAAGATTGGGAGTAGTATCCACCAATGTTGTTAGGTCTATAGAATCTACAGTGGCTTCAAAATTAAAATTAATTCCAGGGGAACTTTGGGTTATCGTTTGTCCAGGGGATGAAGCAGGGAAATTAACAGGTAGCCCATTGTTAAGTTGTTGTAACCATCTCATTACTGTGGGAGAATTTGTTATTTCAAATTGTTCAGCAGGTTGTACAGGATTGTTTAGTCCAAATTCAGTTCTAATATTTGCATCATTAATATTATGCCCCCCTCCATCTCTATACAAAAAATTTTGTAACTCATGTTTTTCTCCCTGCATGTTAGGGTTGTACTCTTTTGCTACGGTGAGGATCTTATCGAGCAAGGATGGCACAGAATCTCCTGTCTCTACCTTAATAATGGAAGAGCTTGGTGTCCCTTCTGTGACAGAAATAGATTCAGATCCAGGGATACTAGATAGTTGTGCAAGGTTAATATTGTGTGCAGTACCGTTAATCTGAACAACAGTATCTCCGTTAGCTTGTATGTTTGAGATAGACATAGATGCTGTGGAACCATCACTCATTGATGCTTTCAATGCACCGGTCAATTGTGATTGATTCATAATGGAAAGGTTCCCACTACTGTCGGAGTGAATTATTCCTACTACTTCTCCCTGTTGTCCTACTATTGTTCCCATTATTCCTGTATTTGAACCTGTAAACTCAGAAACAGATACTTTCCCAAAGCCAGGGTTTTGAATTTCAAAAAGTTTTTCAGCCCCAACAGTGTTCTTAGCATAGAATTCATTAGTATTAGGGACATGTACTAAATCAGCAGCCCCATCTCCATCTAGATCGATTAGATTTACATCTCTCCCTGTGTGGTCTTTGTATTGGGACACATTTGCATTTTGATTATTTAATGCATTTCTATACTGATCTCGTACTAAGTTTTGATTCTTTTGAATTTCTATTTGCCCTACTCCCGAATGGATTAATTTCCCAGCAGCAATAGATGTAAATGTTAAGTTTGCAAGAGTATTTCCTGTTTTGATCCCTAATGTCTTGTTGACTAAATCAAAGTAGGTGCTTCTTTCATTAGAAAGTAGGTTCTCTACATCAGTTGCTTCCAAACTTACAAATTTGGTTATTATCTCTACTGCAAGTTTTTTCCTGTCATCTTCAGCACTGTTGTTCCATGCCTCAGATGTTAAATTGATAAGCTCTTCATTATCAAGGGTATCTATAAAGCTTTCGATATTAATACCTATAATTTCCTCCATAGGGTATTCCTGAGTACTTGTTGGTAAATCACGAAAACCTATATTAGTTATATCTACTTCCTTTCTGATGTCGTTTCCTTGATTATCTTTTTCTGTATAATGTACATATTTATATTTAGGATCACCTGTTTGTTTATATAGATAGTTAAGTGCGGCTATAGCTGTTTTCTGAGCTGTTTTTACTTCATCTGGAGATAAATTGGGATCTTGTATGTCGCTAATAACTTTACTGATATCTATACCCTCTCTCTTAACATACCCTAAATTTTTAAGTTTGTTATATCTTCTCTGTTCAAAGGAATTCAAATACGAATCTAATAGTTCTTGTTGCTTTTTATTTAAATCACTTTCTAGTTTTGCTTGCATCCCAATTTCTATTGCAGTAGAACCTACTACCATAGCGATAGGTAATGCTGGTCCTACACCGGGTATTAAAGCAGGAAGTAACATTCCAGCACCTCCCTTCATAAGACCTGATACCGCAAGACCTGTAGCTACTCCTTTTAAAAACCCCTTATCTTTTATCAATTCAGAAACAGTTTTCCCTTGTTCTTTAGCTGATATTTTCATTCCTTCATAGACTTTATATGCAGTGTAACCACCAAGCCCTAACATTATGGCTCCAGCTCCTATGGCCCCTGCAGGTCCTAGGGTTGCTATGGCTAAGCCTGTTCCTTTTGCTACTGCAAGAGAACCAGCTACAGATATTCCTATTTGGGATACTAAACCCTTCCATCTCTGTCCTGAAAACATTCTCTTAATAGTTGCAAAATATCCATTATTTGTTTTACCAGCCTCTTCGATTTCTTTCTTTTCTTCTTGCGAAAGAGGAACTAGAGCATTTGCTCTTTCTACGATGACCGTATTTATTTGTTCTGTTTGATTGGATATATCTTGTTCAGGAGTGTCTTGTTGCTCCTCCATAGGTCTAGGATCTCCGGTCAAAGCAATATCTACAGCACTTCTTATTAAATTAGAGTCAGAACTTTCCTCTGGTATAGCTGTGTTTGTTTCATCAGGAGTATCTTGTTGCCCCTCCATGGGTCTAGGACCTCCGGCCATAGCAATATCTATAGCACTTCTTATTAAATTAGGGTCAGAACTTTCCTCTGGTATAGCTGTGTTTGTTTCATCAGGAGTATCTTGTTGCTCCTCCATAGGTCTAGGACCTCCGGCCATAGCAATATCTACAGCACTTCTTATCAAATTAGAATCAGAGCTTTCCTCTGGTATAGGTGTAGAGATATTTCCTTCAGAAGGAGTCTCGTCTTCTCTACTGTTTCCTATTTCTGGGTCCATTACTTAAAAATCATAAATTATATTATTCCCCATTAATAATTCTATCTACCCCTTCATAATCTCCAGCTTCAAGTAACTCTTTTGCCTTATCAATCTCTTGTTCAGATAATTGCGATATTTTAATATGTAAGTCTTTTGTATTTACTATCTCTTCTAGTGTGTCTTTTATCAACGAATCCATTATTTCAGAGTTTATAGTTTCCAAATCTTTATTTGTCTTATTTAATAGAAATTTATTCAATACAAGCAGTTGTTGCGCACTATTTGCTCCAGAATCAACAAAATCTTTCCATTTGCTAAATTCTTCATCATTCATTAAGGCACTTATTTTTGCTAATGTTTGCTTAATACTTGTAGTAGACAAGCTAAAAACGAGAGTTTCTATCTGTTCATCATTGAAACCTAGATTTTGAAGATTGCTGGTGAAAGTCTTTAACTTTTCCTCTAGAAGGTCACTATCTTGTACGAGAGAAGATAGACTTTGTTGGGCAGAATCCATACATTACTTTTACCAAATTATACGTAAACATATAGTAGTAATTAAAAAGGGAAAAGTCAATAAAAACATATTAAAATGATGACTAACATACTCTTAAAAACACACTACTGTTTTCCAATAGCTTTGAAAGAGGTGTTCAACACATTTTCTTTCTTAACGACATTAAATCTTACTATTTCTTGAATAGCTTCAAAACCATGTTTAAACCATCTCATCTTTTTACCCTCTTGCTCTGTTCTTGGATTATAGTAAATATCTAGTTCTTTAACATTAAGTTTCTTTTTATTTACTTTTCTGTAACTTGCAAATTTAGCGGTAGATTCAGGTTCTAAACCAAAGTTTGTAGTAGATACTAAAGAAGAGAAAACATCTCTTACAATATCCCCTCTACCCATCTTGTAACAGGTCTCCATATCTTTTACTCTAAAACCTTTTGAGAAAGTAAATAGATTAGAAACAGTAGTAACAAACTTGTTTCCTAAAAGATGAGTTTTGTTTATAAAGGTATTACCTTTGTTAAATCTGTTACCGTATATTAAATCGGTGTATGGTTGAGTGATAAAGATATCTACAAATCTTGCCAAGTCATTAGGTTTGTATTCTAAGTCAGCATCCTGTACTACTACGAGGTCTCCCGTACTATGTAATACTCCATGTTTAACTGTCTGAGATTTTCCTAAGTTCTCATGGTTATGTAAAAGTTTATATTCAGAATCATTACTATTTGCTCTCTTTACAAAAGATTTTACTAATTCAGCTGTACTATCAGTAGATTTATCATTAACTATTATTATCTCTTTTGTAATACCGTTGGATAGTTCAATGTCATTAACCTTTTTAAGAAGTTTAAGTATAGTGTTCTCCTCATTGTAAACAGGTATGACGATTGAAAGTTTACTTATATTCTCAGCGTAAAGATGATCATAGAAGATGTTTTCATAATATTTATTAACCATAGCTTTGTTAGAGAAATTCTCTTTTGTTAATATTGCAATACTATTATGCATATCTTTCTTTTTACTATCCTCTATTGCCATAGCTAATCTCCTAGACATATCGGCAGCATTTCCTCTAACAAAGATATATTTTTCTGTTCCTGTCGTTCTTGCTATTTCTCTGTTACTTGGTGCATTAGAAAGAACAGGAATATTACCAAAAGCACAAGCTTCTAAAATACCTAAAGCTAATCCTTCGCTTAGAGAGCTGTTAACATAGATTTTAGATTTTCTCAGAAGTCTAAAAAGATCCTCCTGCTTTATAAATTTGGGGATAATCTCAATATTCTTAGGAAGATTTTTGTATTTCTTTAATGATTTACCCTCACCAATTAATACAAATTTCCAATCTGGATATCTTTTGGCAATCTTTCTGTATCCTCTTAAAGCAGTACTAGGATCCTTTACCTCTATCCATTTAGCTGCCCACACAACGATATTTTCTTTCTTTCCTGAATCATTCCTTATCTCTTTAGAATCATGCCCGTTGTATATCACATCTATAGCATCTCTCTCAATATTAAATGTTTTTGATGCCCATTTTCTTCCTGTTTCTGATACAGTTATTACATTTTCTGCAAATTTAGGAACAAACTTAAATATATTCCCATCTGCCCATTTTGCTAATTCTGTTGTAAATTTAGTACTAAAGAATGCATTTCCTGCATTATGCTCAATAACGGTATATTTATGACCTAGTACTATACAAAGTAATGCAGCAATAATGCTACTTGTTACATGTCTACTATGGATAATTACCTTTGCGTTGGTGTTCTTTCTTAAAAGATTGAAAAGATGTATTGTAAATCCAATGCCAAATATAGGGTATGTGCCATTAAAGATGTTTTTAACTTTAAAACTATTTAATTCGAAACCATCTATAGTTGTTCTATATTTCTTGTCAGAACCGAATACTGATATACAACTAAGGCCTTTTTTCTGTAATCCTGATACAAGATTGTAAGCCATGTTCTCCAATCCCCCTACCCTAGGATAGAAGAAATGAGAGATTGATATCAAATCATATTTATTTTTCTGTTTTTTATCAAAAATCTTCATAGAAATGGTGTCTTTAAAGTATTTTATATAATCTAACAGTACTACATTATACCACAAAAACACCCCATAGTAAATCTCGCCCTAAGGCTAGTTAGGTACGACTAAAAGTCTGAAATTGCTGTCTAAATACACAATTTCATACCCTTTTGAAAGGAGAAATAAACCTAATTCCTCAATATCAGGTATTCCATAATTATTATTTATCTCATACTCATACATAGAGTTTAGCCAAGGAATATTATCTTGGTTCACATATCTCTTTTTTGAGTAGATTCTGCTAGAAAGAAGGATACACAGGTTGTTCCTTTTAATATCTCCTGCGATTAAGAGTTCTTCATATGTTCTTTCTTTTGGTGAATTTACAAACTCTACAAGTGCTTCTCTTGTTTTTAGCTCCTGATAATGTCCTCCAGCAGTTTGATAATCTGTATAGCTTGCTACTATTAATTGGGTATATGGATCAGAAACTATTTGACAATCATATTTGTTGTTTTTTAAATGCATAACTATCCCATTATCATCATTTGAAATAGCAGATATTTTACCCGTATTTTGAGTATAGAAAAGGTTGTATTTTTGTGAGTTTAGGAGATAGAAAGGGAGAGAAGAGGTAAAGAGAATAGAAAGGATAGTTATAGCAAGTATTTTGTTTGTTCTTAAGTCTAAGAGAAGTAAACATATGAGTAATATCATAAAGACAGTACTTCCAAGTAAAAACTTGTTTGCATATGTAGGGCCTAAAAAGAAAAGAGATAGAGATACTGATATGTAAAAAATTGCGAATAAAGAGATGTTTCCTTTGTCCTTTTTCTTAAAGATAAAATATACAGCTGCAATAATTAGTGGTATTAAAAGAGGACCGTACTGTGTGGCTAGGAACTTTAAGTTATCAGGGAAATAATAGTTACTTAGATACCCTATCTGCTCTATATCTTGAATTTGTAGTAACTTTTCAATACTAAATCCTCTTAAGTTGGCAAAAAAAGTAATAATTACACTTAAAAAGGATAGTAGTGTAAATGTTTTAGCTAATCCGAAGTTTTTAGGTTTGCTGTGTGGATTGAATACAGTAATAGAAATTATTGAAAGTGCAGTGAAGAGAGGACCGAATATGAAGTGTGTAGATATTAATATTGGTGTAACTAGGAGGACCTTTTTCCAGTTTAAGTTTTTTTCTAAAAGAATATTTAAGAAAAGGAAAAATGTAAGTGTTTGAGGAAGAATGAAGTTAAAAGAGTGTGCGCCTATTTCAAATACAAAAATAGCTGATAATGATGCTAAAAAGGAGATTGTTTTGTCTTTAATATGTCTGTTTAAGAAGAGAGAGATAAGTAATGAGGAAACAGCAATAAAGGCAATGTTTAAGGATACTTCTGCTATTCCAATATTTAGGTTTGATCCTACTGTATGTACTGTTTGGATGGTGTGGTAATATGTCGTATATCCAAGTTTTTTAAACAAAGAGGAACATTGGTTTGGTGTTATACACAAATTGCCATCTGTCATCTGTGTTGATACGACATTGTGTTGTAGAAAATCTAGACTTAATAGAGAGTCTTTCTCTAATCCGAGTAATTTTCGACTTCCAATTATCAAAAGAATTACAGTAATTATTCCTACTATTGCTAATGATACTTTTTTAGTGTGGTATTTACTTTCTGTAATTGTTATTAGCGAGAGTAAGAATAGTGATGTTGCAATAATTAAGGTTGTTGTAATACTATACAGAATTACCATATCTGCACCGAATATCTTGTTTAGGAGTAAGAAGAATATATATAGTGTTGGATATATTAATGTACTTAGGATATATCCTACTCCAAAGTAGTTCTTTTTTAATATAACCTTGGATATTAATGCAGGTAGTGTTAATAGAGAGAGCGCGGATATTAGAGCAAATATTAGATCATTGTGTAAATAGTTTAATCCTTGAGTAATTAAACTAAATAGATAGTAAACAAATATAGATGCTATAGCTATTGTAGGTACTATTCTCTCTTTCATAGACATGATATCTCAAAAGATAATATATCCTCTATTCTACTATTCTCTTTAATGTCATATGTAATCATTACCAAGGCGTACTCTTCATCATGGGAGATATTCCCATTTTTAGAAGATATTTTCACACTACAACCCTCTTGAGTGTATGTATTATTTTCAAATGTACCGTATTGTGAGAAGAATATTTTCTGTATATATTCATCATGTTCTCCTTCTGCTATTTCAATATAACTTTCAATAGTTAAGATATCCCCTACTCTTTTACTTGTCTGTACTTTTTTAATAGTGTCATTTTCATATGTAGTAGTATATTTTGGATATTGAGGACCAATATCATATCCTTCTTCTACTACTTCAGGGGTTTCATTTACTAAAATCTCATCATTCTTTAAAATATCTGTACTTCCATTTATTTCAAACCATACCTTGTTTGGTAATGTTATTACATATGATCTATTCATATATTCATATGTAAATGGAGTGTCCTTTAATCTAAGTCCGTAGTATATGGATATGGGTAATGTTAAAAGTACTATTGTTGTTATTATTACCTTTATTATAGTTTTCATACTCTAATATATTGTATATATACATAAAAGAAAAGAGCACCCTAAATTATATTGTTCCTCGACCGAAGTCAAAGAAAAACATAAACCTCCGTGGGGAGTGGGTGCTC
>Ga0172382_10000617_pt1 | contig 66786 bp, 62 predicted proteins | sample Leawel138RmetaG_FD_122245 | JGI IMG/M metagenome (GOLD analysis project Ga0172382, IMG submission 122245) | Leachate microbial communities from a municipal landfill in Southern Ontario, Canada - Leachate well 138R metaG | ecosystem: Engineered > Solid waste > Landfill > Unclassified | place...
GTAACTTCGTCTGAAGGTAAATTGATTCGTAGGCGCACTTGAAGCCGCGATTCCAATCCCTTGAAAGGTCGCCAAAGTAGGCAAGCGAACGTTGTCCGTATGAAGATCTGGGTCGATGCAGACGCGACACCTCAAGATGTGAAGCGCGTCTTGTTTAAGGGCGCGATCCGTGAAGAAATCCGGCTGACCCTGGTAGCCAATGTGCCGCTCCGCCATCCCGAGAGTCCGCTCTTGTTTTGCCAGGTGGTCGGTGATGGCTTCAACGTGGCCGACGACTGGATCGTGGAGCAGGTGGAAGAGGGCGATCTCGTCATCACCGCCGACATTCCCCTGGCCGCTCGAGTGGTGGAAAAAGGGGCGCTCGCGCTGAACCCACGCGGGACCATTTATAGCCAGGACAACATTCACGGCATCCTGGCCACGCGAAACCTCTTAGACGATCTGAGAGGGGCCAGTTTGGTTGAGGGGGGCGGACCGCCGCCCTACACCAAGAAAGATCTACAGAAATTTGCGAGCGCGTTTAACGCTACCGTGATGAAGCGTTCCAAATCCTAATTTAGGCTGACAGGCCAAGAGGGTGCCATTATATTTTTTGCAGATCAGGCGGGTAGCTCAGGGGTAGAGCACCCCCGGCATACCCCACCCACAACCGATGGACGCTTAGCCGTCCCCTAACCTGCCCATAAACTGGGAGCACGAAAGGAGTCAATCATGTCATTTCATGAACAACACGTAGAACACACCCCGGGCAGCCTGCTGACCCTCGATGAGGCCGCCCAGCGCCTCAACGTAGAAACCACCGATGTAAGGCAGATGATCAGCAACAACCAGCTACCTGGTTATGAAGTCGCGGGGGAGTGGCGAGTGGACGTGGCCGAGGTCGATCAGATGGCCTCCAGTGAAAAGCAGATGGCGGCTATTCAGGGCTCCCACGAGTTGGCCGACGGCCCCCGCCCGGGAATCTAATGCATAGAGGCCCTAATGTGATCCCCGTCACCGAAAGGTTCGACTCTCGTCACTGAGAAGCGAGCCTTTTTTCTATACCATCAGGGCATGGAAAATCATAATAGTGCATACTCTCAATACGGTCTAAGCTTTATGCCTGTGCTGATCAACCGGGTTCAAGACGGTACCGCTGGAGCGCAGGCGATAGGCTGGTTCTTGAATGGAGCCTGGGCCGATCTAGAGCAAGAGCAAGAGACCGAAGAACTCTGTAGAGCACGGGTCAACAGTCGGACTCCGACCCGCCGGGAGCTTCTTCAGGTCGCCCGCTACTTCGACTACGGCAGACGCACGCATAAAGCCCTGCGATTGGCCCTGAAGGCTATGGAGAAGTATCTGGCGGCCCAGGACGAAACACTCCTGGAACAGGCGCTTCTCCAATATGAAACCGGTGAACGATACCGACGAAGCCGACTGTACATCCGCATGAGCTTGCAGCCCATCGTCTGCGAGCGCATTTCCCGCGCTTCTTGAGGGATCGATGAACTACCGCTCGTACTGCTTGAGATGGAGATGGTGCTCGTAGGCCAATCGCCCATCCAACATGACCTGAAAGGTGTAGGCTCCTGCCTCGGTAAAGACCATCTGATTGACATCGGTCTGCACGTGCACGGTCTGCTCTTCCGTTTCCAGGGTGAAGTAGAGCTCAGGGCTCTGGTGAAGCACCATAGTGTTGGCCGGATTGACCACCTTGATCCGCTGAACGTGAAAGCCCAACCCGTCTCCCCAGGTGCTGAGGACGGAAAACTTGGGATAGGTGATGGGAAACTGGGAGGCATAGAGGTCAGTGAATAGCCCGTACAGATTCAATTTCCCGTCGGGCGCGGGTACGATTGAATCACAATACAAAAAGCTCTTTAATACGGGCTCCACTACCTCAAAACTCCTCTGGACCCGGCCGTTCTACCTCGAAGTAGAGCGTCCTGCGATCAGGCTTCCATTTCCATGGCTGCTTCCAACAACTTGGAATCAGTCTCGGCATCCAGACCATCTTCAATGGTGATCGCTTTGGTAAAGAGATAAGCCGCCAGCATGGGCCGCTGCAAGAACAACTGGAAATGTGGCTCTAGCAAAGGATGAGTCACGTTGACCACCAGATGCTTGGCCCGAACAAACCCGAGGAGAAAACTCTTCCAATCTCGAGGTTTCTCCAACTCTCCCACAAAAAATAGCTCCCCCGCGTTCATCTGCTCGACGTAGAGCGTATCCGATAGAGCTTTGGAGTGCTTGCTGAAGTCGGCAGGCACAATCGCTTTGTACTTGCTGCCGATCCGCTGGGTGAGTTTGGTGGCCTCCACCAGCAGGCGCTTTTTGCTTTCGGGGAATCGATCCAGGACTTCCGGAAGTGCCCAGGCCGTGGAAGCCTCCACCGCCGGTAGCCCTCCAGTGATCCGGTCCAGCAACCGCTCCAAACCGGGTTGATTTCGGGGCCCCTCCCATTGCAGCACCGGAACCCCCTTTTCTTCGGTAATGCGTTTGGTCAGAGGCGTGGCTTCAGCAGCGAACAGGACCATCTTTTGCTTCTTAGCCGCTCTCTGGACGGCCTTGATGGAGACGCGCTCTCCACCTACCGTGGGCAAGATGGGCATATTAGCGTACTCAGAAGGGGGGCGCTTACCCAGGCGAGGAGATAAATAGCCGAAGAGTTCGTAGTCGAAGGAGCGGGCGGCCCGCTCGAACAGTTGCTTGCGAAAGGCGCCGTCGACAACCTCTTTGAAGAGCGCCATCGCCTTTTCATAGTTGCGATCGGTGATCACATTGTCCCGGGTGAGGGTATGCTCCAGATAGCGGCTAGAAAGCTTGAAGGCTACCCCCGGAGCGTACTCTTTCTCCCCCTCCCGAAGGGTCAAACCCCGGTTGTAGAAGCCGAAGAACGGCTCGGCCTGGTCGCTGGGAGCGATGGCTAGCTCGGTCTCCACTCCCTTGTGAATGTATTCGTGGCGGTGACCCATGCGAAACTCTTCATTCATGACTTCACCGTCGAACGTGATCTCGGCTTCCACGTGCTTACACCAGTACTTGATGGTCTGGTGGGAGCGCTGCTTCATCTTTTCAAACTCGGGCGGAGTCGTCTCCTTGACGATCTGAATCTGAGTGCCCTCGACCGGGTGATCCAGCAGAATGCGGTCGAACTTCCGGTTCTCTTTGAAGATCAGGCGCCAGTACTCGCCGTCGCGGCCGGTGTCCACGATGACGGCGTTGGGGTCGAGGGAGAACACCGAGACAAACCCGATTCCGAACTTGCCCACCTTGGTCAGGTCGTCTTCCTTGGAAGAGCTGAAGAGTTGAGTCAATTTGGTGTCGATGATACGACGGGTCATCCCCTCACCCGTATCGTCGATATGGATGATGGCGATCCCCTTGTCGCCCGACTCGTAGGCATTGAACTCAAACCAGATGTCCACCGATTCAGAACCCGCGTCCATGGCGTTCTGAATCAATTCACGCAGGCAAGCGTAAGGGTCGGTAAACTGGTTTACAAGGTTTTCTAGAGTATCGCCCGCTTCTATGGCGACCTGGGTATCCGAAGACACGTTGACTGCTAGCTTCCAATCACTCTTTTAATTGACGAAGCTTCCTTCAATGCGCTGCGAGAAAGTCCCTCGAAGCTCTCCGAAACAAAAAAGATCCCTGGTCAACGGTTGTGGAAAACCAGTCGGTAGGTACCCGGTGGCTCTATCTTCACGAACAACCCGGGCCGCAAACTCACCACTGGAATCCGATTGGTGTATCCAAGGTCGGCAACCCGGATGCCCCCGGCGTTGCGCTGCTCCAGCATGGCGATCTGCCCCTCCAAGCTGAGGGTTACCCGATCTCGCAACCAGGGGCTTTTTAGACCTTCTATCAGATTTGGACGAGCGGTGTCGGTAACCGGGGCGATACCGATCGTGTTGGTATTTCTCCGCTGGGCACCGATGGCCTGATTGGCGTCGAACCCTCCACCCTTGGGTGCAAATGGGTTGGCGCTTCTGCGGGCCCTTATCTGTTCAATCTTATCACGATAATCGTCGGCCACTCTTCCTCCTTGCCGTGAGGCCCCGGTGAAGAACTTACACGCAGGGCATCATCAGTTTAACACGACTTACTTCCAATGTCATGACCTGAAACCGGGTTTTACAACTTGGTAACAGACCAGACGACACCAAGGTAGTCGTCCGACACCAAAATCTTCCCATCCGGTAATTCGCTGACATCCACCGGTCTTCCCCGATAAGTTCCATCCTCATTCAAGAAACCCCACAAAAACGGTTCAGCAGGCTGCTCTGGAGCCTTGGGATCAACACCCACCACCTGATAGCCGATAGGAGTGCTTCGGTTCCAGGAGCCGTGCTGAGCCACCAGGACCTCTCCGGGCAACAGTCCCTCTTTCTTGGGGAAATGGCAACCCAGCGGAGCCACGTGAGCGGGGAAGTTGTGCAGTGGCTTCAAGTACTCCACTCCTTTGGGAGCCTTTTCTCCAAACTGGGGATCGGGCTGGTTGTCCCCCCACAGATAAGGAAAGCCGTAGTGACCGGTTTGGGTACCTTTCGGCATGACGTTCAGCTCGCAGGGTGGGATATCGTCCCCCATCATGTCTCGACCGTTATCGGTGAAGTAAAAATCACCGGTCTCGGGATGCCAGTCGAACCCCACCGAGTTTCGAACCCCGCTGGCTTCCACCCGGAAATCTTTACCGTCCGGTGTGAAGCTACAGATGGAGGCAAAGCGCGGATCTTCTTGCTCACACACGTTGCAAGGCGCACCGATGGCTATCCGGATGCGGCCGTCCGGCCCCGCTTTTATATAACGCCAGCCGTGATGGCGCTCGCTGGGAAGCCCTTCCAACACCACTTCTCCCGGGGCGCCAGGCTGAAAGGGTGGACTGAACTTGCGGACCCTCTCCAATTCTCCGAGGTAAAAATCATCCCCCAGAAAGCAGACCCCGTTGGAGCCGTTGAGATTCTCCTGGAACTTCACCACCACCGGACCATCCTCGGTGATCGAAACCATATGCACGAAACCCTCCCGGGAGCCCACAAAAACCGTCTTTCCATCCGGGGAAACGGCCAGACTCCGGGCACTCGGTACTTCAGCCCACTTCTCCACCTTGAAACCTTCCCGGGTCCGGGGGAGCCAGTCGGGGCCATCGACCTCCTGGCTCGGTGTCTCGACTGTCTGCGCACTGGCGGTTGGAATCGGATTGACTTCCCGTTGGCAAGCGGTCAGGAGCACGACGATCAAGAGCAAAGGGACTAGAATTCTCATGCTCCCCCCTTCCTAGCAGAGGCAAAGGACCCTTTCGGTGCAAAGTAAGCGAAGTGGAAATTTGCCTCCTCATCGCTGCTCTCATTGTCCTCGCCAGGGGCCTCAAAACCCGTTCTGAGCTTTTGTCCCTGGCCCATTTTGAGACCCTTCCGGAGGAGGAGCTTCCGGGAGTTTCTGTACTGGTCGCGGCGAGAAATGAAGAGGACAACGTCGAGGCGGCTCTGAGCTCGCTTTTGAACCTGGACTATCCGGATCTGGAAGTGGTCTTTGTGGACGACCGCTCCACCGACCGAACCGCTGAGATCGCCTACCAACTGGCCGCCTCCCACCCGGCCGGGGAGAGACTGAAGGTGCTCCGGTGTCGAGAGCTACCCCCGGGCTGGTTGGGCAAGATCCACGCCCAGCACATGGCGGCCAAGGCCAGTAACAAGCCCCTGGTCCTGCTGACCGACGCCGACGTGGTCTTCGACCCGAGAAGCCTCAAGGTTGCTGCCAGCGCCCAGCAGGTACTGCGAGCCGATCACTTGGTGGGCGCCCCGATCATCGAGACCCGAAGCCTCTGGGAGCAAGCTCTGGTCTCGCTGTTTCTGGTGCTGTTCGTAGCCAAGTTCCGACCTTCGCGGGTCCACCGGGACCGCAAACGGTTCGTGGGAGTGGGAGCCTTTAGCATGCTAACCCGGCAAGCCCTGGACAGGCTCGACTTTCTGGAGCCCCTTCGCCTGCAAGTGATCGACGACGTTCATCTGGGCCGTCTGGTCAAGAGCCGGGGAATGGTGCAGTACGCTCTGCTCACCGCCGGTCTGGTGCGGGTGCGCTGGGTGGCGGGGGTGCGCGGGGTGGTGTTGGGACTGGAGAAGAACTCCTACGCGGGTCTGGGCTACAACCGGGTCCTGGGCCTCCTCGCTCTGCCGCTGGTCGCCTCTGCGTTCTGGTTGCCCCTGCTCTTTCTGCTCACCAACCACGCAGGCTGGGCGGTGGCCTACCTCCTGATTTGGGTTATTGCCGGCCTGCTGATTCCAGCCGAGCTTCAAATCCCTCGCTGGATCGGGCTCACCTTTCCTCTGGCCGCTCTGGTTCTGACTTACACCTTCGCCCGCTCCATCTGGCTGACCGAAAAGCAGGGCGGAGTGAAATGGCGAGATACGCTCTATCCTTTAGAGGAACTGAGGGCTGCCCACCAGGATTTCGTGGAGAGAGTCGCTCCCCTCTGAGGAGCAACTCCTGAGGGCTATCTTCCGCTCACCAGCGCGTGTTTGGCCTGAGCTCGCTGGTACTCGATGACCAGAAACTGGTGGTTCGGAGCGAGCTTGATGGCTGTGTTGTAGTCCGCCAGAGCCTTTTCCAGGTGCCCCACCTCTCGGCTACGGTCGTACATCCGTTCTTCGGTGTTGGCCCGAAAGCGCAGCAGATCCACACTCTGGGGGAAAGTCCCGAGGGCGGTGTCGAGAAATGCCCTGGCCTCCTCCAGGCTACCCATGCGATAGAGCAGAGCGCTCAAACTCCTGGTGATCTCGGGATCCTGGGGAAACTCTCGATACAGACCTTGATAAATCGTTTTGGCCTGGGCCAGGTCACCGTTGTCCACCGCAGCGGCAGCATCCACCAGCTTCTTATCTTTGTCACTCGCGGGATTGGTCGGGGTTTGGTCGAGATGAGCGGAGGTTTCCTGACTGTTCGGGGTGGGGGGAATCAGTTGGTTCCAATCCCCTTTCTCGCGCGCGACCAGTTTTTCAAGCTCGATCCGGGCCTGCACGTGGCCTGCCTTGACGGCCCTATTCAACTCTTCCTTGGCCCGGGTTTCCTGCTCTAGCCACATGCTCAAGGAGCCGGCTTTGTACCACATCTCCCCTTCTTCATAGCCCACTCTGGCCAGCTCTTCGTAGAGATTGTGAGCATTAAAATAGTCCTGTTTCATCTCGGCCATCCGGGCCTTGATGTGCTTGGCTTTTCGGCCGGACTCGGTTTCGGGGCTGGTGATCAGGACGTTGTCCACCATCTGCCCTGCCATGGTGTAGTTCTGGGCATCGAAGAAGAGTTGAGCCAGGTCTACCCGATAAGGGGCCGGACGTGCTTTGATCTCGGCAGCAAAATCGCCCACCATGGCAAATCGCATGGCGTCGTCGATGTGGTTATTCTCAATACCCCAGCGAACCCGCTTTTCGACGTTGGTAAAGAACTGCTCCGTCAAGAGCGGCTTGGATTGCGATAAAATCTGTTTCCACTCCGTGACCGGACTGCGAAACAGATCCCGCAGCATCTCCACCGGTGAATCGGCCGCATGGGCTGCCACCGTGAGCAGCAGGATGATCGCGCTCGCTATGCATCGTCTCTTCAACATCACCAAATAACCTCCAGCAGACGCTCGGTGTCATGTGCCCTCAGGTCTGAACTCCGAAACGTTCTTAAACCAAACTATAACCCCTCGGGAGTGGGATTGTTTCCCCACACCCGCCGCAGCACATCCATGGCAAACCTATCCGCCGTGAACCAATCGTGACGGCCGTCGGGCACCACCATTTCGCACTGGTTTTCCACTCCCTGGTGGGCCAGGGCATCCACAACCGCTTTGTTGCGATAATAATTGGAGTCGGAAGGCTCCGAACTCTCCGGACCGGAGGCCAGGAAATATCTCATTCGGCGCAGTTGCGAGGCCGGCAGGTTGCGGGCCAGCCAGGCGGGCGAGTGAGACTTTAGGTGAGCCGGGTCGGCCGGACGCCCGAAGATGGGGTCGAAAAGCGGGTGCTTCAGGATCCTGTCGTCCGGCTTTACCGGATGATAGGGAAAGGAGCCATCGTAAGCTGCCACTACGGAAAAAAGAGTAGGGTTCCGAAGAGCCAACTGGACCGCATTCAGACCGCCCAGAGAAAATCCAACAGCCGCCCGTTGAGGGTTGATCAACCCCAGGTCCTCCTCGAATCGAGGTAGAAACTCCCCTCGAAAGCTGGTTTCGAAAGCGCCGAATCCCCCTCCCACGAAGCGCCCATCCCGAGCCAGGTCCGGGGCTTTCCAATCCACGGCGATGGTCAACCCCTCCCGGTTGTCGCCTCCGAAATCAGGGAAAACCAGCAAACTCGGAGGAAGTTCACCCGCGTCGACAGCCGCCTGCACCAACTGCACGAGGGTGGTGGGTCCCGCGGTGCCGTGCCGCTCTCTGGAGGGGTCTTCCCGGTCGTAAAACCATTCACTGAAATGACCGCGGAACAAATAGATCACCAGGGGAGAGAACCTGGGCAGCTTGGGCCCGGAGGTCCGGTAAAGCCCCACGAACCTGCGCAGGCCGAGGGCCGGAGAAAAGAAAGATAAGCGCCAAATCTTGCCGCTCGGAAAACTCTTTAACTCATGCCAACCGAGGACTTCGGTGGCAGAAACCATCCGCTTCCAGCCGTACACGGCGCCGCCCTTTCTGGGCCGCGGGTTCGCTTCCCTACCTGTAGGATTCGAGAGTGGGGTTTGCGTATAACGTGAGGTGACCAAAAAGAAAGTCGCAACCAGAAAGAAGACGAAGAGTCCCTTAATGAAGGAAGTCCTCCAGGCTGCCGAGGAATTGGCGAGTGTACGGGATGAGTTGCGCACGTCAACCGTCAGTCATTCGAGAGAAAGAATCGAAAAAATCATTCAGCAGTTGAAAGCTTTAGGAGAGAGCTAGATCACAGAACAGTTCGCATATGGTATCGGGCGAGGCCGTCGGAGTGGCGGTCTGTTCAGGTTGCTCGGCGTGCTGCTGCTGGCTCTGATCCTGGCCGGCTGCACTCTGAGCCACCCGCTGGTCGGCCGCTGGAAGACTCAGAGCAGCGACGGCCAGGAATCGGTGCTCTGGTTTAAGTCCGACGGCACCTTCGAAGCCATCGCCAAGGGGGAGAATCTTCCCGGCAAATGGATCTTCCACGAGGAGAACGAGCCGACCCAGTTGGAATTGGTCTTCGAAGAGGCCCGCACGGTCAGGACCATCGCCAAACTGACCGGAGATGAACTCCAGATCGAACCCCGAGAGGAAGGTACGGAAATGCCCACCTCTTTCACCGCTCAAGTCCAGAAGTATCAGCGCCAATGAGGAAGCTCTTTTTGGGGGGCCTGCTGGCCCTTTGTCTCCTTTTCCCGGCCCTGGCCCTTCCTGATTGGTCAAAAGTCCGGCTCGACGTCATTCCCGGCCAGGGCACAGCGGACTTTACCCTGGGAGGTCCTCTGCCCGAGAGCTGGCCCAAGCAGCTGGGCGATCCTGACCAGATTTTCTGGTTTCATACCACCGGCGAGGGGTTTCGCCGAATCATCTGGGGAACCATGAAAAAGGGCCAACTGGCCAAGGGCATCACTCTTCTGGCCAATGGACAGGAAGACTCTACCTCCATCACCGATATCGAAATCAAGGCTATCCGGGCCGGGGTAACGGGCGAAAACCTATTTCTGGGGTTGCCCGAAGAGAGCGTCTCCAAACGCTCGGAACTGGTGCAAAAGGATGGCAAGAAGAGTTACCTTCTCCCCGGGCTCTCCATCGAGGTTGCCGACGGCAAGTTGCTCGCACTGAGGGTTCATTCTCCGGCCTCCACCAGATGGCGGTTTCAGAAGTGGCGGGTCCGGCCGGGTGAAGCCGCCGGCCCTGTGAGACTAGGAGAGCGGGTCGAGGAACAACTCCTGATAAACTCCATCGGGGAGCCCCACGACAAATCCCGAGAGCACATGGTGTGGAGGGCCGACGACTCCAATCAGACCCTTCAAATCATTATGGACCCACGGACCGGCGCCGTCACTCGGATTCAGGGCAAGGGCCTGCCCTGGAGAACGTTCAACGGAGCCACCCTGGGAGATAGCTCGACGGTTTTTGCCGGCAAACACCCGGAAGCCAAATCGGGAGTTGGCCGGGGTTTAGACGAAACGGTTTATAAACTACCCGGACTCAGAGCAACCTTCAATAAAGACAAGCTGATCGGCTTCGATGTTTATCCCGTACCTAAATGATTCTGGAGATAATCGGGCGCGGGCATCAGGTGCAAGTTTTCTAAGATCTGGCTGCGAAGCTTTTCACCGGCTAGCTTAATCTCTTCTAGCAAGGCGGCCAGTGCGTTATCCTCAAGGACCTGGAGCGTGGTCAGGTCTTTTCGAAGGTGGCGGGCATCCACCAGGGCCACCAGGCCCGGTACCCCGGTAGGCACGGTCTTTCTCCCCAGCATGACTCCGTCTTCCCAGAACACCACTTTGGTCATCTCCGACATCTCCATACGAATCGCATAGGCCCGAGATAGACCATTTTTTTCACCGGCCGTTCGGATCTCCGGAACGATCCGATTGGTCAGAGTGGCGTAGCTGTCTCCCTCTAAGACAAACCCCCCGGGCTCTTCACTGGGGACCACGAACTCGGCCAAGTGGTGCTGGGCGTGGGCGCTCCCTGCGATCAGATTCCGCTGATACATCGCTTGCAGGACCGGTGGACGGGATTTCCCAGGATCCCGATCTCGACGGATATCGTAGCCAATGAACCGAGGGCGTCCGAAACTGCAGTCATTGGTATTTCTGGTGCCGGCCGTGATCTGGCAGCGAGAATAGTTGCAGTAAGCGTCGATCACTTTGTACTCGCGATCCAGAGCTTCCTTTCTTCGAAAAAGGAGATCAAAGATATCGGTATTGAGAAGAAACCAGCTACTTCCCAGCTTCTCCGAAAGACTTCGGACCAGCTTTAACTCAAACGAGTCACCGGAACCCCCGACGTACTCTCGAAGCCCATCTCTCCACCCTCCTGCCTTCAGCAGGTAACTCCGCTTTTCGGAGTTGCGCACGATAGCCAGACTGATCTGGCTGGGCTGCACAGCCAGCGTTCCTTGAAGTCCTGCGGCCAGATGGCGCAAGGAAAGGGTGCTGTCGGCAGCATCGGCCAGCAGTTGGGCCAGCAGGTCTTCCATAGAGGCAAAGCCGAGGGGCGCGGCGTCGGCCAGGATATCCACCTTGTTGATACCGGCGTCGACCCTGACGTTTCTGGCCCCTGATAAGTGGAGACACTGGAACACTTTCAGGATCCAGTGATAAGGGGTGGGCAACTGAAACTTCGCCAACCTCTCCAAAGCTTTCTTGGGATCTAGCGTAAAGCTGCCCGAACTATCTTGTTCTCCCTCGGCTCGGTAACGACCCAGCAGGTCGTCTACGCCAAGGATCGGTTGCTCACCCACCTTCGCCCGCTTCCCGCTGCCTTCTAAAGAACCTTTTGGGAAGGTTGGATTCGGCGCAAAGACGAAACTCCGGGCGTAATATGTATAGCCAGCAGAGAAGCCGGGGGAATAGCTTGATAAACGACCCCGAGGGCGATAGCCACTCCACCGTTTCCGGCGTGCACCGGGCGGAAGACCGCAAGTGGATTCAGAGCGGCTGGGATCTCTTGCTAGAGTCTGCCGATGGGCGCTTATCCAGCCGAATCCCGGTCTGTCATGCCCACGTTACCATCGGCACCAAAGTCGGGCCGAAGCAGAACGATATCTATCTCAATGAACCGGCTATGGCCAATCGACAAGCGATCCTTAAACTGATCGAAGACAAGCTCTTTTTTAACAGTCTGAACCCTGCCTTCGAAGTCACCATCAACGGGACTCCCTCTTCGTTTGCCCAACTGGAGCCGAACGATGTCCTGAAATTCGGCGACTTCACCATCACGGTCCTGGACCTTCCCACTTCGATCGCGTTTCTAGAGTCTTACACCGATCCCCACCGCAAGCAGCAGTGGACCCTGAGCCAGGGTCGCAACCCCATCGGTCGGCCGGGGGCTCGCAAGAACACAGTGGAACTTGAGGATCAAACGGTCTCTCGGACTCACGCCACCATCCTCCACGCAGAGGGCCACTACATCATCCAACCGGACGGCAAATGGCCGGTCTGGGTCAATGGCGATATCGTCAACGCCATGTGCATCCTGGGTGACGAAGACATCGTGCAGATGGGCAACCAACTCCTGCGCTTTCGCTGCTACAAAGCCAAGAGTAAACCGCGTGCCCTCTTACCCAAAGAGGCAACCATCCTTTTTTCCGATATCTGGAACTACACCGCGTTGGCCGAAAGCCGGCCTCTGGAAGAGACCATCGGCCAACTCAATGATGTCTACAAAAAGCTGGGGCGGGTCATCATCAACAACCGGGGGACCTTGATGACCTACCTGGGAGACGCCATGATGGCGGTTTTCGGTGCCGACTTGGAAATGAGTGACGTAGCCGAGAATCACGCAGAATTGGCGGTCCGGGCTTCACTCGGCATGCTGGATGCTCTGGAAGAGCTTAACGAACACTGGGAAATGGTCGGTGCGCCCCAATTGCAGATCGGGATCGGGGTGGCCACTGGAGAAGTCATGCTGGGTGACGTGGGGGTGACCGGTCATCGCGAGTTTGCCGCCATGGGAGACACCACCAACGTGGCCTCCCGGGTGGAAAAGCTAACCCGACAAAACGGAGTGCACCTTCTGGTCAATGGAGAAACCGCCCGCAAAGTGAGCCATGCGTTTATTCTGAAGGAATTGGGTACAGTAGAGGTCAAGGGACGACGCAAGCCGGTGGACCTGTTTCAGGTGATCGGTGCTAAGAACTGATGAATAAGAACGAGACCTTTCACCAAAAGCTAAAGAGAAAATGGGGCATAGAGACGGAGGGGCAGTACTGGCGTATCATGCTGATGTTCAGCCTGGCCGGTTCTTCTTGCGTGTTCGTACGTAAACCGGTGTTTGCCATGTTGGGCATCACCAGCCAGACGAACCCCTTTCTCTGGTGGCTCGCCTGGCTGATGGTGATCTTTCCCAGCTATCAGGTCCTGCTACTTTTTTGGGGCAAGATCTGCGGGGTCTTCCCCTTCGCCTGGTGGTTCGAAAAGAAGATGCTGCGCCGGCTCAAGCTGTACTCGGGTCCTGCTGACGAGGGCCCGCCCAAGTTAAGTTAAACTGGGTCTTCTCTTTCTTCGAAGACCCAAGCCGCTTGGAGACCTCCGGTAGGCAGGTCTCAAGCACTTGCTCGATCTGCTCCACCAGCACAAATTCCATCTCTTCTCGCACACTAGAATCGAGCTTTTCCAGGTCTTTGCGGTTGAGAGCCGGCAGGATCACCGTGCGGATCCCGCGGCGCCGAGCCGCCAACACCTTCTCCTTGATCCCGCCCACCGGCAGCACCAACCCGGAGAGCGTGACCTCTCCGGTCATGGCCACGTCGTGGCGTATCGGCACCCCGGTGTAAACCGAGGCCAGCGCGGTGACCATGGTGACCCCCGCCGAGGGGCCGTCCTTGGGGATGGCCCCGGCCGGTACGTGCACGTGGAGACCACCTTTTTCTAGAATCTCCGGGCTGATTCCAAACTCCTCGGCCCGGCTCAGGATGATAGACTGCGCCGCCTTGACCGATTCGCTCATCACCTCTCCCAGTTGTCCGGTCACGGTGAGGCCCTTTCCACTCGGGATGCGCACGACTTCCACGTACAGCACGTCGCCGCCCGCAGGGGTCCAGGCCAGACCCGTGGCTACTCCCACGGCATCCTGATCCCGGGCTTCTTCCCAGGTGAGCCGGTCTGGTCCGAGCAGGTCGTGGACTTTCTCCACCCCTATTTCGGCAATGGTCTCCTCGGACTCCAGACGTCGCAGGGCAAGCTTTCGCGCTAGTTTCCCGATGGCTCGCTCCAGGGCACGCACACCGGCTTCCCGGGTGTAGCTGCGGATCAGTTCCTGGAGCGCCTCGTCGGTCACTTCGATCTCTTGGGCCTCCAGACCGGACTGCTCCAACTGTCGGGGCAGTAGGTAGCGGCGCGCGATGTTGAACTTCTCCTCTTCGGAATAGCCCGACAGGCGCACTATTTCCATTCGGTCCAGCAACGGCGAGGGGATCGTGTCGGTGGTATTGGCAGTCATGATGAAGGTGGTCTTGCTCAGATCGAACGGCAGGTCCAGATAGTTGTCTCGGAACTTGTCGTTCTGGGCCGGGTCGACCACTTCCAGGAGGGCTGCCGCCGGGTCGCCCCGGAAACCTCGGCCCAGCTTATCTACTTCATCTAGCATGAGCACGGGGTTGCGCGTACCAGCCCGCCGCAGTGCGGTCAACAGTCGTCCGGGCATGGCTCCCACGTAGGTGCGGCGGTGCCCTCGCAGTTCAGCCTCGTCGCTCAGGCCCCCTAGGGCCACGCGCTCGAATTTGCGTCCCATGGCCCGGGCGATGGACTGGCCCAGACTGGTCTTACCGACCCCCGGAGGACCCACGAACAACAGGATCGGTGCTCGGGCATCCGGGTTTAATCGCATCACCGCGAGATGCTCCAGGATACGCTCTTTGATCTCCTCGAGACCGTGGTGGTCCTCATTGAGGATCCCTCGAGCCGACTTGAGATCAAACTCATCTTCGGAGAGATTCTTCCAGGGAAGGTCCAGAGCCAACTCGATGTAGCTGCGGGTGATCTGGTAATCGGGAGAAGCCGAGTTCGAGCGCTCCAGGCGGTCGATCTCTTTCTTCAACTCCCGGTGGAGTTCGGTGGGTAGTTCAAGCTCGGTCAGGCGCTTGCGAAAGAGTTCCACCTCTTCAGCCTCCGAGGCATCGTCTCCGAGCTCCTCTCGAATCGAGTGCATCTGCCGGCGCAGGATCGCTTCTCGCTGTTCCTGGTCCAATTTCTCTCGGGTGTTGGAACTGATCTGCTTTCGCACCTGAAAGACTTCCAGCTCATACTTTAGCAGTTCCAGAGAGAGCTGGAGGACCTCCCGGCGGGACCCGGCCTCCAAAATCCGCTGCTGGTTCTCGATGGAGAGTCCCACCACGGTGGCCGCGAAGTAGGCTAATTGAATAGCTTCCTTGATGTGATCGGTCAGGGGCATCAGGCTCTGGCCCTGCCGGCCTGCCAGATCCAGGAAAGACTTGGCGGTTTCGATCAGCTCACGGTGCAGGGCGTCGACCTCAGGCCCTTCGTCGGTGAGTGGTGGCAGAACCTCCACCTCGGCTTCCATGTAGGCTTTGTCTTGATCGCTTTTCCGCTTATCGAAATCCAACAAGCGGGCCCGGCTGATCCCGGTGAGTAAGACTTCCATGCCCCGGCCGTGCTGGTAGATCTTCTGAATCTTGACCAGCGTACCGATGGGGTAGAGTTCATCTCGGGTGGGCTCCTCGGAGACGGGGTCCTTTTGAGTCACCACAAATAGGGTGCCCTCCCCTTCTTCGGTAGCCAGCCGCAGAGCTTCTTGGGAAGAAGGGCGTCCCACCGTGATGGGCATCATGGCGTAGGGAAACAGCACGGCGTTTCGCAGGGTGACCATGGGATAGGTTGCTTTCATATACATTGTTCTCACTTTCTTGGTAACTACACCATAGTAAACCGATCGGTCTAAGAACAATGGAGAAGTATTAGAGTCGTGTTAGGGCAGTTTGCACACATTTCGTTTAGAAGTTTTTAATAAGGCGGTAATCTTGTTTACATTCTGTTCATAATTCCACCCGTCCGACGGGGTAGATTCGCTTCAATAAGTTAACCTTTGGAGAATTCATGATCGAAACGATCTCGTCTGAACACGGACGATTGCTAGAAACCGCGGCCGCTGCGGCCAACTACGTACCCCGCTTTCAACCCCTCAGCCAGCTCAAGCCTGAACCGACTCTGATCCGGGGCATCGGCTTGTCCACCGATGCCGACGCCTTTCGGGGAGCCAGCCCCGACCTCCAGTCTCTCTTGGATGCGCTCCTCTCTAATTTCGGGAATGACCACGACCTGGTGGAGAGCGATGCCAAGAATCTGGAGACCAACAGCCGTATCCGGGACAACAACGAGGGCTCTCGAGAGGCCGTTGAATCGTTGCGCGATACCGCTCATCAGGGAAGCGAGACGGTTCAACTCGAAAACCAGGTCAAAGACCAACGAGATAAGTTTCGGGGCCAACCCCTGGAGGCGGATTCGGCCCCCCTGGCGAACACCGCCGAGCATCGTCTGGGAGCGGCTGAAGCAGATCTCTCCCAAGCCGAGTCGCTGTGGACGCGGGCCCAGAGCGCAAGCGAGAGAGTTCCTCACTCCTCCCCTTCCGACCAGGAGAAGCTGCAGAAGAGCGCAGAGCTGTTTCAGCAGAAGGCAGCAGCCGCTGAGAGTGCAGCCCGTTTGCACATGGTGATGGTGGAGAAAGTGCGTCGAATGGCCGACCAGCAGCGCACCCAAGAACAAGAGCAAAAACGCGAACTTGAGGCGCTGAAAAGCTTCGAGGGTGACAGCGCTTTCGCCGAGCGGCTTCGAGAGCTGAAGCAACTCCTAAACCAGTGATCAACTTTCAGATTCCTGAGTGCAGATCTTCCAGGCAACGCGCCACTAGCGCCGTCCAGCCGGTCTGGTGGCAGGAACCCAGGCCCTCTCCGGTTTCGGCGTGAAAGTATTCGTGAAAAAGCCGATCATCTCTCCACAGCTCCGGAGGCTCGAGCCGGGAGAGTTCCGGCATGGAGGGTATGACCTCGCCCTGCAGACGAAACAGAGAAACCAGCCGCTGCTCCAAGGCCCGGGCCACCTCTAGGAGGCTCATCGGGGTGCCGTTTTCAGCGGGAAACGGCACCTTGAAGTCATCGCCGAAGAAGGCGTGGTATCGTTTGAGGGCGTCGATCAGCAGATAGTTGGTGGGGAACCACACCGGCCCCCGCCAGTTGGAATTGCCGCCAAACATGCCTGTCTGCGATTCGCCGGGCTCGTAGCTGACCCCGAAGGTTCGACCCGCCAACTCCAGGATGAAGGGCTCGTGATGGTGAGCCTTGGAGAGGGAGCGGATGCCGAAGGGAGAGAGGAACTCCTGGCTGTGGAGCATCCGCTTGAGGAGTGCCTCCAGGCGGTGTTGGGGGCAGATCGAAAGCAAGATTTTCTTGCCGTCCAGGCTCCACATCAGGTTCTCGGCCAGAGCCGGGCGCTCCCTCAAAAACCAATCCATGCGCTTACGAAAGCCGGAGGTCTCGTGCAATCGATCTTCTTGCAGGATCTCCACCGCGATCAAAGGCAGCAGCCCCACCAGGGATCGTACTTTCAAGGGGATGGAGCGCCCACTCTTTAGATTCAGAAAATCGTAGTAAAAATCGTCTTCATCGCACCACAGCCCCCGTCCGGAATCCGAATTCACGGAATCGGTGATGGAGACAAAGTGTTCGAAAAACTTGGAAGCGATGTCTTCATAGACTTTATTGGTCTTGGCCAACTCCAAAGCCATCTGCAGCATGCGCAGACTGAAGAAGCCCATCCAGGCGGTGGCGTCGGCCTGCTTCAGGTCTCCCATCTCCTTGGGGAAACGACTACGGTCGAAGGCCCCGATGTTGTCGAGTCCCAGAAAACCCCCGGAAAAGACGTTGTCTCCGTCTTCGTCGGTGCGGTTCACCCACCAGGTAAAATTCAGCAACAGCTTGTGGAAAGCGCTCTCCAAAAAGGCCGTGTCGGTGGCTCCGGTGCTGCGGTAGACCCGCAGACAGGCCCAGGCGTGAACCGGTGGGTTGACGTCGGAGAAGTTGAACTCGTAAGCCGGCAATTGGCCGTTGGGGTGCATGTACCACTCTCGGAGCATCAAGAGGAGTTGCTGCTTGGCGTAATCCGGGTCGATTCTGGAGAGGGGGAAAGCGTGGAAGGCCAGGTCCCAGGCTGCGTACCACGGATACTCCCAGGTATCCGGCATCAAGATCACGTCTCGGTTGTAGAGATGCTCCGCCCAAAACTGATTGCGAGCTCGAAACTGCGGCTCCGGAGGAGGAAGCTGGGTGGGGTCGCCCTCCAGCCATGGTTTGACCGCATAGAAATAAAACTGTTTCGACCACAGAAGACCTGCGTAGGCCTGGCGCCATATCTTTCGATCCTGGGGAGGCAAACCCGGGTCCAGGCTGTCATAAAATTCATCGGCTTCTTCCCGACGCCGCTGTAAGGTCTGGTCGAAGCGGCTGAACGGGTTCCGGGGCACTTCATCGCGACTACCCAAATAGAAATCCCAGCTATACGACTCTCCCGCCGCCAACTCACGCTGATAGAGGAGCGCCGCCTTGGTCCCGTTGCGCTCAGGATTCACCGCCTCAGGCTGCCCATCCACCAGGTACTTATGAAACGCGTTCTTGACCCAGGGTGTCTCGTTGGGCACTCCATAGAGCAGTTGCTGGTCGGTTTCGTTGTTGGTAAAGAGAATTTCTTCGGTGGCTTCTCTCCAGCAATACACCACCTCCCCAAGGGTCGGATGGGTGAGACCCATTCGGGAATCGTTCACATGCTCGATCACCGGTTCCGGCCCGTAATCTTCGCCTTTTCGCCCCCACTTCCAGACATTGCGATACCAAATTTGGGACAACAACCAGACCGGAGCCGGGCGGGACCCACGGTTGTGGATGGTGTAGCGAATGAGGATACCGTTGGGAGAAGACTTGGCGTACTCCACGTCCAGGTCGAAGAAGGCGTTGTCTTCGAAAGCCCGGGTGTGGTAGATCTCGTACTCTTCTTCTTTCACCGAACGGCGACCGTTGACCTCGACCAACTCCGCGTAGGGGAAAGCGCTTTGGGGATAGCGGTAACGAGCCTTGCAGTAGGAGTGGGTGGGAGTAGAGTCCAGGAAATAGTACAGTTCCTTGACATCTTCCCCGTGGTTTCCCTGGGGGCCGGTCAGACCGAACAGACGCTCCTTGAGGTGAGAATCCCGACCGTTCCAGAGGGCCGGGGCCACACAGATTCGGCACTGGCGATCGCAAAAGCCGAGCAAGCCGTCCTCTCCCCACCGATAGACCCGGCTTCGGGAGGTCTCGTAGTCGAAGGAGTGCCAGGAGTGGCCACCCTTGGAATAGTCCTCACGGACTGTAGCCCACTGGCGCGCAGGCAGGTATGGCCCCCACCGCTTCCAGTTTTTCTCCCGGGATGCATCCTCTTGGAGGCGCTTATGTTCAGAGGTCAATTAGCTGGGTGCTCCCGACATGGCCGGGGCCGCCGCCTCGGAAAGAGCAAAGGAGTTATAACCCATCTGCTCGTCCACGATCTCCCAGGTGAGGGGAGAGAAAGCGTAGGTTGGTCCGTAATTCATCAGGCCTTGCTTCTTCAAGTTGCCGTAGTGGGCACAGAGTTGTTTGAAGCGTTCTCGACCCGCCATTCGTTCGGTACACTTCTTGGTGGCGTAATCCCAAAACGGGGTCTCGAAGATGCAGCCGCCCTTATAGTAATAGCTGATCACGTCTTCCATCTCCTGGATGGCCTCGGTGTATCGACGATTGAGATCGGCGATGGGAGCATTCTCCACGATGTGGTCGAAAAACATTCGAATCCCCAGGATGTACATGAACATGGAGTTTGCTACCAGCGGCTCGAAAAACATGGCTTTGTTGCCGCACTTGCAGATACGGCCTTCGATCATCTTTTCGGTGTAGTAGCAATTGAAGAGATACTCCTTGCCCTCCACTTCGCTCACTCCCAGGATATCGCACATGTCCTTCTTGGCTTCCTCCACCGGAGTGATGGTGTCGTTGAACATGTAGCCGTAGGTCTTGCGAGAGATCAGCGGCACCCCGAACATCCAGCCGTGGCGGGTGGCGATGTGATCGGTCTCGTACTGAAGATCGTAGTCTTTGATGTTGTGGATGATGCAGCGATTGACCGGGGTGCAGTCGCTCATCACGTACTCTGAAAGATCGGGTGGATAGCCCATGCAATCGATCACGTAGTCGAAGTCCTGTTTACCGCTGTCGAGTTCCACCACCACCTTATGGGGCAAGCTGTCGAGCGATTTCACGTCGCCTTCCAAAACTCGGAACTTGTCGGGCCACAGTTTGCTCAGACGGCGATAAGCATACTCCTGGAAATTGAAACTATTAAAATGGATGGCGGTGTTTCCGTCCAACAAAGGGTTCAGCCAGTTGTGCTCACGCCAGTTGAGAAAACGGCTGCCGAACTTCAAGGTGGCGTCCAACTCTTCCAGGTCTTGCTTGCGACCTAGAGCGAAATGGGTCCCCTTTTCCAAGAGGGCTACAAATCCGCCGTTGGTGCTCTCTCCGATCCCTAGAATCGGTTTGTCTGGATTGTGGATCGAGACGACCTCCCAGTCGTTACCCAGCCAGGTACAAAAATGTACCAAACTTAAAATCCCAGCCGAACCGACCCCGATGACTCCAAGACGTTTTTTTCTCATTGCTCCACCCTCGCAAAAATGTTTTCTAAGACAGCCTTTTTCGCTATCGGGTGGGTAGGACCTTGCGTTCTCGCAAGGTGGCTTTCGGTTGCGGCAGGTCACTGCTGTATGGCTCCGGTACCGGCCGCCCCCAACTCTCTACGACGATCTTTCCACTCTCCATGATATCGACCACCGTGTAGCCGTAGTAGCCCACACCGGGCTCCAGAAAGGAGCCCTTCAAGGGGCTACCGCCATTACCGGCGATGATCTGCGGAACTCCACCCGGCATCAACCGATAATCCCAGAGATGGTAGTGGGCGGTGAGAAAGGCCCGAACCTTGGAGTGGCGGGTCAGAAGCTCTATGGCGGGCTCCCGCTCCTCCTCCCGCACGATCCAGGCAGGCAGGTCCGGCATGACCAGCGTTTTGTGCCCCAGCACGAAGATGTGCTCGATCTCAGGAGACTCCTGGCCTTGCTTGAGCTTACTCTCCAACCAGTGCAACGGTATGTCACCGGTGATCACGTTGTCCACGAAAGTGTCGGTATTCAGGCAAATGAACATCACCTTACCGTCGACCACGCTAAAGGAGAGATCGCTCTCATCCAGCATCACCTGGTCGAGATTGGGCGCCTCCTTGGCTGGTCCGTCTTTCCACCGGAGCAGCGGTTTCATGACGTACTTCCAGGCTTTGACCGCCGGAGGATTGGGGTAGTCCGTCCACTCTTTACTGGTCGGATCTTGATGGGAGAGCAGAGCCTCGTGGTTTCCCATCACCGGCACCAGGGTTATCCCGGAACGGGGCAGTTCGCTCTTTTCGTATAACGATTTCCAGGCCTTCAACTGATCGACCGTGCTCAGCCAACTGGTGTATCCCAGGATCAAATCTCCCACGAAGAAAAAATGGGTGGGCCGGGGATCCATCCGGGCAACCTCGCGGAAGGTGTTTTTCAACTGCTGCACGTTGGCGGTGCTGGGGTTCTTGGCGATGTCCACCTCGAACCCCACCCGGTTGCAGCCCACGTAGACAAAACGGTAAACGCTCTTTTCTTCAGCCCCCGCCGCACTCACGAAAAGAAGAAGAAACAGAAGAACTTTTCGCATAGCTACACCCGGAACTGATCCGTGCGGTTCAGCAACTGCTCCACCAGCGCTCCCAGGCTGGAAGACGCTTCGTCGAGTTGCTTGATGCCGAGGGCGGACTGCTCGGAAGCCTGGCGGATGCTTTGGAGGGCCTGCACGACTTGTTCAAAGCCGATCTGCTGCTGCCCGGCGGAAGCCACGATCTGCTGAAAGGCGCGCACACTGTCCACGGTGGAGGAGTTCAATTCGCTGATCGTGGCCTCGGCGTTGCTCGCCTCTTGTCGTCCCCGCTCTACCCGCTTCACCGCCTCTTCGGTAAACATCACCGAGCGGTGAATACGCTCCTCGATATCTCCTAGGATACTCCTCACCTCACCGGTGGCCGTCTTGGCCTGATCGGCCAGACTCTTGAGCTCTTCAGCCACCACCGAAAAGCGTGCCCCTGAATCTCCTGCCGAAGCCGCTTCGATGGCCGCGTTCAAGGCCAGCAGATTGGTCCGTTCGGCGATATCGTTGACGGTAGAGATCACGTCGCGCACCGCCTTATTCTTCTCGCTGAGGGCCACGATATTTTCGGCGGCCACCTGGACCTGCTCTCGGATCTGCTCCATGATCTTGTAGGTCGACTGGACCGCCTCCACACCGCTCACACTGGCGGTGGAAGTCGCCTCGGCGGTGGCTCCTACTTCCCGGGCTCTTTCCGAGACCTGGTGGCCGGTCTGTCCCAGTTCTTCCATGGTGGCGGTGGTCTGCTGGACGGCCGCCATCTGCTGGGCGGTGGCGGCGGCCTGTTGCTGGCTGGAGGCGGCCACCTGAGCGGCCGCTGCGTTCAAGCTGCTGGTGGCTTCCACCGTTTCGCTGATCAGACTTCGCAAACTCGACTTCATACCGGCCAGGGCGCTCGACAGTTGTCCGAGTTCATCGCTACCCGAGGTCTCGGTCTCCCAGCCCTCCTCTCGCAAATCACCCTCTGAAACTCGAAACATCGCGCCCACCACCTTGCTCAACGGTTCGGTGATTTGGCGGGACACCAGCACGCTCAAAACGAGACCGACCAGAGTGGTCAGCAGGACCAGGATACTCACATTTCTGATCAACTGGCTCACCTTTTGACGAGAGCGTTCGGAAACTCTCTTGATGAGATTATTGGTATTCTCGAAGATCTGATCGGAGAGATCGCGCAGGGCTGCGATCTCACCGGGGGCCGGTTCTGTTGCGGCCAGAAAGGCATCAGAGTCCTGAACCAAATCATTGAACAGCCTGCCCTGCTCTTCCAGCAGCGCCACCAGGACCTGATCATCGGCCGCCGGGACCACGACCTTCTCCCCAGTGAGCAGGTTGATGGTGACTTCGCCCCCGGTGATCAGACCGCTCTGGGTGTTCAAGAAGATGTTGGCGGTTCGCTCCCGCTCGGTTTTTTGCCCCAACCGCTCCACAAAGATCTCCTGCAAATACCGCTCGTTGAGCATCCTCTGGCGACCCACCGCATCCTGGACCGTGGAGTCCAGGAGCAGACCTCGAGAGTTGTCCACCACGTACACCAATAATCCAATCAGGATGATGGTGTAGATCAATGGGATGAAGCTCAGCTTGTACCCCATCTTCAGATTGGCGAGCAACCCGCCCTTGCCGACTTCCGCTTTCATACTATTACCTTCCTGGGAAAAACCAGAACCAGGCTGAGACCTGGATCCGGATGGTTGAGTTGGGCCCAAATCTCACCTTCATGCAACCGCATGATCTTGCGGCACAGTGCCAGGCCCAGTCCGGTGCCTTCATAACAGCCTACCGGGTGGAGGCGCTGAAACAGTTCGAAGATCAACTCCAGTTCTTCTTCCTCAACCCCCGGGCCGTTATCGGAAACCACCAGACGAAGCTCTTTGGACGTCTCCTGGTAGTTGACGCGAAACTCCAGAGGTCCCCCGTCTGAAAACTTAATGGAGTTCTCCAGAAGCTCCTCAAACAGATAGTTGAGATACGTGGCCCGCCCCACTATGGTCGGGAGTGAGCCGCTGATCCGAGGCGCGCATTGGAGCTTTTCCAGGGAGTTTTTCCGGCTGCGAACCACCTGCCCCCACAGCTCCTCAAGGTCCACTTCTTCGAGGGGACAGTTCTCGGCATTGAAATCGATGTAGCGGATGAAGTCGGAGAATAGCATCTTCATACGGCTTGCGCCGGTGACCGCGAAATCCAGGCTTTCCCGCTCCTGAACCCCCAGGTCCAGACGGTTCCCCAGGATCTGCAGGTGGCTAACCACGTCCCGCAACGGCTCCTGAAGGTGGTGGGCTGTGACGTGGGCAAACTGGTGTAATTCGCGATAGGAATACTCCAGGGCAAAAGCTTGCCGGGCTAGCTCCAGTTCAGCTTGATGTCGTTCGGTAATGTCGTGACTGACCGAGATGATGCCCTCTCCTCCCCCGAACGGAACCCTCACGGTGGAGTGCCATCGAGTTTCTCCTTGAATGGTTTGCACCGAATCCACGGTCCTCTGGCCAATTGTTTCTCCTCCGATGAGCGGCTGCAGGGATGGATTTTGCCGCAGAAAAGTGGAAGCGCGGCAGCCTCCGGCCGGACACGCCTCAACCCCTAGCAGTCGTTGGGCTGCTCGATTGACTCGGAGCAATCCACCGTCTCGTCCGATAAAAAAAATGGGGTCGGGCACGGTCGCCATCAAGCTCTCCATCAGATGCTTTTCGTAGAGAAGCTCCCGGGCCAATTTAAAATGCTCCATGGCGGTTTGGACCAGCGAACGCAGGTGCCCCGGGTCCCAGGGCTTGGCCACGAAAGCAAAAATCTGGCTACGGTTGACCGCATTGACCAGGGCATCCATATCGGTGTACCCGGTGATCAACATCCTGGTTGCCTTGGAGTAACGAGAGACCTCGCTCAAAAACTCGTGCCCCTGCATTTTGGGCATGCGCTGGTCGCTCAGAACCACGCCCACCTCGTGAGACTGGAGAATCTTGAGTCCTTCGCAGGGATCGGTCGAGGTTATCACCTTAAACTCGTCTTCCAAGAGGTCCTCGAGAGAGTCGAGGATCCCTTGCTCATCGTCCACGATCAGGACACTGGGCTGCTTATCATCCAACTTTCTCCTCCTTATCTTTTTTCAAAAGGTTTTCCAGAGACAGCGGGATCCTGATACGAAACTCACTGCCCTCCCCGGGCCTGCTCTGCAGATCGATGGTGCCCTGGTGGGCCTGGATGATACCGTAAGAAATCGACATGCCGAGTCCGGTTCCCAGCCCCACCGGTTTGGTGGTGTAAAAGGGGTCGAAAACTCTACCCTGAGCACTCTTAGAGATACCGACACCGTTGTCTTTCACCTGGAGCAAGAACCACTCTCCGTCCTTGGCGGTGGCGATGATGATCTTTTGCTCACCCTCCACTTCTTGCACAGCGTCGATGGCGTTGGTCAGTAAATTCATGACCACCTGGTTGAGCTGGCCAGGTAGACAGCCGAGCAGTGGCTCAGAAAAGTTGTAACGCTTCTCCAGAGTGATTCCGGTGGAATTCAAGCGGTGCTCGAGCAACAGAATGACCGAGTCGATGCTCTCGTGGACGTCGACGAACTTGAACTCTCCCTCATCCAGCCGAGAAAAAGTTCTCAGCCGTACCACCAGGTCCCGCACTCGTTCCAGGCCGATTTCCACCGAATCCAATCGCTGGTGGGTCTTGGCCCACTTCTTCCGCAGGGGAGGCGGTAACTGAGACTCTACCTCCGGCGACATCTCTTTCAACCAGCCTCGGATATTGTGAAGATTGGTCAGGACGAAAGCCATGGGGTTATTGATCTCGTGGGCGATACCGGCTACCAACTGCCCCAGGGAAGCCATCTTCTCCGACTGCACCAGTTGGGTTTGTTTTTCGCTGAGTTCCCGGTTGGCAGCCTCCAGTAGCTTGTTGGCCTTCTCCATCTCTTCGGCCACTCGAGCCCGGGCCCGGGCGTCGGCCTGAGCTGCCAGGGTCTCCAAGTGCCGCTCTTTTAGCTCCCGGGAGATTCGGGCGTTCTCCTCCTGAAATCGCTTTCTTCGGACCAATCCACGGATCCGAGCCTTGACCACGGTCAGGTCGCTGGACTTGTTAAGAAAATCATCGGCCCCGGCTTCCAAGCCCCGCGTCATATCGTCGCTGCTCTCCTTGGAGGTCAGGATGATGATGGCAAAGCACTCTTCCTTGGCCTGGCGGCGGGCCTCCAGAAGCTTGCACAGCTCAATGCCCTGCATGCCCGGGAGCACGAGATCCACCAGCACGGCATCAAAGTCCGAGGTGGCGCAGAGTTCCATGGCTTCTTCACCCGAAGAGGCGGCCTCCACCTGGTACCCTTCTTCTCCCAGTTCGTGCAGCAAAAAGGCTTGAAAGGTGGGGCTGTCCTCCACCACCAGAATCCGGGTGCGACGACTGGCGTGGCTGAAAAACCCGGTCACTTGCTGGGAGTGCCGACGCAACAACGCCCGAACCCGGACTCGCAGGATATCGCCCTCCACGCTCTTTTCCAGATAATCGTCGGCCCCGCTTTCCAGGCCTACCAGTTCGGCCGTTTGGGAATCGGCCACCGTGAGCATGAGAATGGGCAGCCCCCTGGTTTCCACGTTGAGGCGGATCAGGCGGATCAGCTCATTGCCCCTCATTCCGGGTAGATAGTAGTCGGTGACAAGCAGGTCCGGGAGTTGCCTGTTTAGCAGTTCGAGCGCTTCGTCCGGGCTGCTCGCCACTTCTACCTGCCACCCCTCTTGCTCCAGGATGTGGCGATACTTTAAGGCCTGGGTCGGCGAATCTTCCACCAGCAAAATACGACTCAAGACGGTACCCCCTCGCCCAGCCGGAGCAGCCGCCGCCCGATCTCGGGAAGAGGGAGGACTTCGCTCGCAGCACCCAACTCCACGGCCGCCCTGGGCATTCCGTAGACGGTGGCCGTGGAGCAATCTTCCACGATGGTGTGGCCTCCCCGGCGTTTGAGTTCTAGCAATCCGTCGGCTCCGTCGTCCCCCATCCCGGTGAGCAGGATCCCCACCCCCTCGGGCCCGGCCTCCCGGGCCAGGGAGCGTAGGAGAACCGTTCCTGAGGGACATTGAAAGGAGACCGGGGGGGTGTCGAGCAGTCGCAGTCCGCGGGGCCCCACCTCCAGGTGATGACCGCCGGGGGCCACGTAGACGCAGCCCCCACGCGGTATCTCCCCGTCGATCGCCAGCTTGATCTGCAGGCTGCAGCGCCCGTTCATCCACTCGGTAAACCCCGGCAAGAAAGCCTCATTCATATGTTGAACGATCAGGACCGGTAAAGGGTAAGTTCTCGGCAACTGTTCCAGTAGGGTCACCAGTGCCGGTGGCCCGCCGGTGGAGGCCACGATACCCACCAGACTCGTTTCCCGGGGCCAGTTCAGTGGCTGAACCGGAGGAGCCTCCCGGGCCCCGACCCTCTGTCCGCGGCGCTGCCGGACCACCTTCACGTCGCTCATAATGACCAGTTGTTCGCACATTCGCCGGGCCAGAACAGTGTGATCCGGGTCCCCCGGACCGGGCGGCTTCTTCACCACCGCCAGGGCGCCAGCCCGCAAGCTGTTCATGGAGATCTCGGTCTCCCTACTCTCCACGCTGGACGATACGACCACGATAGGAACCGGGTGATCACGCATGATCTGCCTGGTAGCCTGGTAGCCGTCCATCCTGGGCAGGTGGATGTCCATACTCACCACGTCGGGTTTAACCCGCGCCATGACCCGCAGGGCCTTCTCAGCGCTGGCGGCGATGGCAACCACCTGGAGACGGGGGTCGGAGTTGACTATCAACTCCAGAAGAAGCGCCTGAGTGGGCGAGTCCTCCACGATCATCACTTTGATAGGAGAGGAACTCAAACCAGTTGCCTCACGGTTTCCAACAGATTCAACTGGTCAAACTCCTGCTTGACCAGATAGGCCTCCGCTCCCAGATCCAGCCCCTTCTTCTGGTCCTCCCGATTTTGGCGAGAGGTGAGGAGAACCACCGGAATTTCACTCAAACCTTGATCGTTTTTCATCCGTTCCAGCAGACCGAAGCCATCCAGATTCGGCATCTCCACGTCGGAGATCACCAGATCCACCCGATTTTGTCCGAGCAACCGCAAGGCTTCGATCCCGTCCATGGCCACCAGAACGTGGTAGCCGTGGGTTTCCAGGATACTCTTCTCCAGGGTGCGAGTGGTGATGGAATCGTCCACCACCAGAATACTGGCCGGCCAGTCCGGGCGATGTTCGGCTACCTCTGCCACCTGGGAACGTGCTATTCTCGGGGTGTTCTGGGTAACCGTCTTGCGAAGCAGATGAGGGGCACTCAGGACCAGGCAGATCGTTCCGTCGTGGCGAGTCACGGTTCCAGCGAAGGTGTCGGGTGGCATGCCCGGGACGGAACAGGGCCGGATCATCATCTTTTTGCAGTTCTCGAAGCCGTCCACCACCAGCGCTGCTTTACGCCCGGCCTGCTTGAGAATCACCACCGAGATCCGATCATCGATCCTGGTCACGGGGTAGCCCTGGGCGATGACATCGCTCAACTCAGCGATGGGGATCATCTCCCCGTCCACTTCCAGCATCTGGCGGCCTTCCACGGATTCTACCCGCTCGTGGTCCACCTCGAGCAGAGCGTGTACGGCGTGGCCCTGCAGCGCAAAAAGTTGTCCCAGCGAGGAGACAAAAACCAGTAGTCGGCTGAAGATCGTGACCGGCACCTGGAACACGAACCGGGTGCCCAGACCGGCCTGGGAATCGACCCGCAGACTCCCTTGGAGAGCGTCCAGGGTTTGCCCGGCCACCGAGAGACCCAGGCCCCGACCGGCGATATCGCTCACCTCGGTGGCGGTGGTCATTTGAGGGGCCCGCAGAAGCTCTTCCATGGTGCCGGTAAGGCCGTGCTCGGAGGCCTTTCGAAAGACCTCTTCCTCCTGCAGTCCTCGACCGTCGTCACTGATCGTGACCACCAGGGAAGCCTCCTGAAGCTCCAGTGAGAGCTTCACCACTCCCGTTTTGGGTTTACCGGCTTTAACCCTTAGCTCAGGAGGCTCGATCCCGTGATACACGGCGTTTCGGAGACAGTGCATGATCGGTACTTTGAGCTGCTGAAGTACGGCCCGATCAACCCTGGTATCCAAACCGGTTTCTACGTACCTTACCTGCCTGCCCTGGGCCCGGGCGACCTCTCTCACCATCGGGCCCATGCCGGCCAGCACGCCCTCGGCCTGGATCAGCCTGGCTTCGCTGACGGCCTGAAAGAGCTGGCTGGCGGTCCGATGAAAGTCGGTGGAGCGCGAGTGGTGTTCCTGGATCATCTCCCGACAGAGGTTCTCCAGGATCTCCAGCCGAGCCAACTCCTTTCCCTGGCTCTTGAAGGAACTCTTTAGCTCTCGCAAGCCCTTCAGTAAACCGGTCAGCCGGTGGGAGTCGCCTTGCCAGAGGCTGTGCTGGGCCAGCACTTCGCCGGCTCCCAGCAGGATGGAATCCAGGGCCGCTTCACTCAATCGTACGGAGGTCGAAGAATCTCCTGTGTGGCTGGCGGCCCGCTCCTCCCCTCCTTCTTCGGGGTTGGGCAGTCCTGCTCGCAGGGCTGCAAGTTCGGGAAGAATGGGACGAGCGGAAGGCTCGGCCGAAACCCAGGCCTGGATGAGGTCCAGCAGATGACAGACCACCGGTAAGAGATCCTCGGAGGGAAGTCCCTGTTGGTTGGGCTCTCGAGAAAAGACCGATTCAAGTTCGTGAGCGGCCCGTTCGACCGGACTCAACCCGGCTGCCCGGGCGGCCCCTTTTAGAGTGTGGGTGTGGCGAAGGATCTCATAAAACGTTTCCTCCGACGCTCCCTCCTCTTCTAGAGAGGTGAGGGCCCGCCGGATCCCCTGAAGGTGCTCGGGACATTCTATTTTAAAGGCTTCCAGTAAGCGGGCCTGCAGGTCGGTCATCAGTCCTCCTCCTTGAAGAGAGGATGCCCGCTCAAGAGTTCCAGGTCGAGGAGGGTGACTCCATCGGGCGTCCGACCTGCCGAGTAGACTCCGGCGCTCCCCGAAATTTTACGAATTTTCAGTAAGTCCACGACCTCACTCACCTGGAGACAGACGGGTAGCCCCCTCAGTACGGCCAGCAAGGCAAAAGACGAACTCCAGTTCCTCTCAGGGAACTCAAGCCCCAGCAGGCACCTGAGATCATAGACCGGTCTCACTTCCCCCCGCACGTTGAGTAGGCCGCAAAGCTCCGGAAGCGAACCCGGCACGGGGGTCAATCGCTCGAACCTCACCACCCCACCCAATTGAGCCAGGGCCACAGCGTATTTCTCTTGGTCCAGCAAGAACACCAGGTGAGACGTGCCCTTCTCCTCGATCTGTTGGACTCCACGATTGGCCAGGGAAAGGGCTCTTTCTCTCAGCAAACTATCCACCGGGCGGCTCCTCCAATCGGTCCAGGTAATAACGAGACATTCGCAAGAGCTGGTCGGGCGCTTCGGGGCCTGGGCTCGCCCCGGATCCATCCTCCAGGAGGCGCAGTACCGCTCGAAAGGATCGACCAGCCTCCTTGCGGTTGCCGCTTTCGGAGAGAAAGACTCCCCTGTAGTAATGCGCCTCCACGAAGCTTCGGTCGAGATAGAGTGCCTTCTTGAGGCTTTCATCTCGAGGGCCTTCCTGCCGCAAGTTGTGCTGGATCAGGGCCAGCAAAAAGTGCAACTTGGGGTCCAGAGCATCCTGGATGAGCGATGTCTGACAGAGTTCCAGAGCCTCTTGCCAACGACCCTCGTCGGTCAGCCTTCGAATGGCTACCAGACGGCTCTCACCCGCCCGGGGAAGCACCACCCTGGGATGAGTGACTGCCGGCAGAGCGTCGGGTTGTCGGCTCACCGGGGTGGGGGCCTCGTAGGCCGTTTGGGGCTTCTGGTAGATGACCGTGTCCCCGCACCGCACCGTTTCAAAGGAATGAAAGATCTCGATGTTTGGCTCAGAATGCCCGACCAGAAGCCACCCCCCTGGCTTGAGGCACTCGTAAAATCGGCTCACCACCGAGCGAATGATGTCTAGATTGAAGTAGATCAAGACGTTTCGGCAAACGATCAGATCGAAAACCGGTGGCCCGGGGATGGGGGGGAACGGATCCCTCACCAGGTTGTGCTTGGCGAAACAAACATCCCGGCTGTAGCGTGGATCCAACTTCCAGTGCTTCCCCGCGCGATGAAAGCAATCCCGCAAAATCTCTTCTGAGATCGCGCGAAAAGCCCATTGACCGTAGGACGCCCGGGCAGCCGTTTCCAGAAACTCCTGATTGATGTCGGTAGCCAGAATCGAGAGATCCCAACCCACCGTTCTCGCTCCCATGCGGTCCCTCAGGAGCAGACTCAACGAGTAAGGCTCCGGACCGGTGGCGCAGCCTGCCGACCAGATGCTCAGACGACGGGTGGTCAGATTGCGGGCGAGTAACTCCGGGAAAACTCGTTGCTCCAGAGCATCAAAATGGGGCTTTGTTCGGAAAAAGTAGGTCTCGCCGATGGTCAAACGAGAAATAAGGTGATCCATCTCGGTCGCTCCGCTCGACTTTATCGCGCGCAGATAGTCCGAGCAATCAGTCAGCTCCAGTTCCTGCATGCGGGCTCCAATTTTGGACGCCAGGACTTCATCTCGGGTTCGATAGTAAGCCAGCCCGGTGGTTTCGATGAGCAGATTTTTCAGGCTCGCGAAGTCGGGGTCATCGAGAACTTTCGTGCGCGTCGGCTCCTTCATTCGGGCTTCACCGCAGCCAGCCGCTCCTGCTCGAGCTTCCCGAACTCCTCCAGTCGCTGCCGTTCCTCCCAGAGAAGTAGCTTCTCTTCCGAGAGCACGGCCAGGGTGCTGTCACCGACCTGCAGACATTCCGCCAGGCATTGGTTGAAGCTGAGGGACGGGGGAAGTGGTATCGCCGTGCCTTCCTCTCGGGGCTGCATCTTCTGCACGCTATCCACCAGCAGACCGTACCCCCGGTGCAATAACAAGATGTGGTCGTAGGGTTCGAGTTCCTTGTCGGGCAATTGGAGCAACCGCGACAACCGGATGACGGGAACGGCCGTCCCGGCAAGATTCAACACTCCTTCCAAGAAGGGTGGCCGATTCGGCGTTCGCAGCAATTCCGGTAAGAGTAAGACTTCTCGCACTTCCTTCAGGGGGAGCGCAAGAGGCTGGCCTGCCACCAGGAAATGCAGTAACACACGCGGCCCCTTACCGGCTGCCTCTTTGGGCTTCAGAGCTGGGCAACTTGACCACTTCAAACCAGAATCTCAGCAAACCCTGGATGAGTTCGATGAATCGATCGTAGTCCACCGGCTTGGTGATGTAGCAGTTGGCGTGGCTCTTATAGGATTTGGAAATGTCCCGAGCCGCATTGGAGGTGGAAAGAACCACCACCGGAATGCTCTTTAGCTCATCGTGGCTCTTCATGCGTTTGAGCACTTCGTGACCGCTCAACTTAGGAAGATTGAGATCGAGTAATACCAAATCGGGCATGCTCTGCCCCCCGGCTTCCCTGGCTCGACACAGCAGACGCAGAGCCTCTTGGCCATCACGAGCTACCGTCAGGTTGGTGGCCACTCCGGTCTCTCGCAAGGCCTCTTGAGTCAGCCTAACGTCGCCAGGATTATCCTCGACCAACAGAAGTTCTATCGTTCGCGGGATGCCCCCCCGCCTCGTCGCTACCACAGGGAATGTCTTTCCTTTTCAATGAGTAAGGTGCCTCCCCATGGAGGTGGCCTATACCCTTCGATGGCTTTATCAACTCTCCTAGCAAAGTGTCCAGACAGGAAGCGCTTCCCTCCATGGCAGGACACTCCTTTCCGAGAATTAAGATAACGGGCCTTGAATAAGCCTGGATCAGAAGCAAAAAAGGGTGCCGGCGTGATTCTCGTCATCGAGGACGACCCGGTCGCCTCGCTGACGTTGGAAAGATGCTTGACGCGCAACGGCTACCGCGTTCTCGGCCCGGTCGCCCACTGCGATGACGCTCACCGGTTGGCCACGGAAACTCCACCCGAGGTCATCCTGGCGGATATAGGCCTACCCGATGGTGACGGCTACGACCTGGCCAGAGTCCTGCATCAAAAAACTAATGCCCCGGTGGTCCTGCTCAGCGCCTCGAAAGACTTGCAGCGTCCTGTTCGGTTCGAGCCTCACGCCTTTCTCCTGAAGCCCTACGACCAGGTGGAACTCACCACCGCCGTTTCCGGAGCGCTTCACCGCTTTCGTCTGGAAAAGAACCTCCTGACCACCAACGACGACCTTCGCAAGGCCAAAGCGGAACTCAAACGCAGCAATAGGGAGTTGGAAAAGTTTGCCTACGTGGCCTCCCACGATCTCCAGGAGCCGCTGCGGATGGTGAGTGGTTTTCTGGGCCTCTTGAATCGACGAGTCGGTGACCAGCTCGGTTCAGATGCCAGAGAGTACATCGACATGGCCATGGATGGCGCCCAGCGGATGCACCGGATGATCAACGATCTTCTCACCTACTCCCGGGCCGGGCGGCCGGGCGTTCAACCGCAGCCCACACCCCTGAACGAGGTGATGCAGGAAGCGATCCTCAACCTGACCGCTGCGGTTGAAGAAGCTGGAGCAGAGCTACGAGTGGGCAAACTCCCGGTTCTGGAATTGGTACGGGCGGACTGCGTGCGCCTGTTTCAAAACCTCATCGGAAACGCCATCAAGTTCCGGCGTCCTGAAACCCCGGTGACGGTGGAGGTCGATGCTCAAGAGCTGGATTCAATCTGGGAGATCTCGGTGAAAGATAACGGGGTTGGAATCTCCTCGGAAGACAGCCGCCAGGTCTTCGATCCCTTTTTTCGGGTCCAGCTCGACTCTGCTCCGGCCGGTACCGGAATCGGATTGGCGGTATGTCAGCGGCTGGCCGCTTCCATGGGAGGCCGCATCAGACTCGATTCCACCCCCAATGAAGGCTCCGTCTTCACCGTGATTTTACCTGAGAAGAACTTGCTAAGCGACGATCAGGGGTAAGGTCAATTGAAAGAGGGCACCGCCCTCGGATTGATTCTCAACCCGAATGGTTCCCCGATGCTCGTGCACGATTCTCGCAATAATGCTCAGCCCCAAACCGGTACCCTCATCTTCCTTCTTGGTGGTAAAAAACGGGTCGAAGATGCGGCTCAAATTCTCCGGCTCGATGCCCGGGCCGTTGTCGGCCACCACCAGCAAGAACTCTCCCTTTCTCGGCTTGGCCCGCAATTCCACTCGCCCCCCCGGGCCCTGGCTGGTGGCCTGCGCTGCGTTCAGCAAAAGATTTGTCACGACTTGCCGGAGCTGTGCTCGATTACCCAACACCAGGGGGGCGTCGGTGAGGTGTATCTCCACCGTGATCCCATAGCGCTTGAATTCCGGCGCCAGCGCCGAAACGGTGGACTCGATCACGCTGCGCATATCCACGTTCGTTGGCTCGACGCTCTCCTTTTTGGCAAAGCGTAAGAGATCGGCCACCAACTGCTCACAATGCCGGGTCTCCTCCACTAGCAGGTCCACGGTCTCGCCCCCTACCTCTTCCTGCAACAATTCGCTCAGACCCAGGATGGAGGCCAGCGGGCTTCCCAGCTCGTGCAAAAAACAAGCAGTCAGGGTACCGATGGTAGCGAGTTTTTCTTTCTGCACAAGCTGGGCGAAGTCTTCCGCCCTGGTAATCGCCGAGGCGGCCATAGCCGCCAGGATGGTCACCAATTTCAGATCGTACAGGTTCAAAGTGCCCGCCCTCACCGAGTTGTCGAGGTACAGTGTGCCGTAGTCCCGACCTCGGGCTTGAATGGGGACGCAGAGGACCGAGCGGGTTCCCATCACCCGTAAGCTCGAAGAGCCGGAAAGGCGATCGTCTTTCTGAGCGTCCAGTGAGAGGAGGGGCTCCCGGGTGCTCTGCACTCGCTCCACCACGCTAAGACTGAAGGCCCGGTTGGTGGTTCCACTGGTGGTATGAAAAAGGGGCGCCTCTAACTCCGGCCCTCCCCGATCCAGCAGCATCATCCCCCTCTCGGCACCGGTGGCTTCCACGGAAACCTGCAAGGTTTTAGACAACAGGGTTTCTAGCGATGAGGTCTCGTTGAGCATCTGGGAAATGCCGGCCAGAGCGTTGAATCGTTCCAACTCTTCATCCGACATGGTGCGCAGGGAGAGCTGAGTGGAAAGAGCCAGGGCCGGGGTCTCGTCCTGGGGAAGGCCCTGAACGTTGAGCTTCTCTTTCTCGATATAGCGGTAGAGGCGCTCGAAGCCCTCGCTGGAATCAACCTCTTCGATCAGAAAGCCCACCCGATAGAGATTGAGGCTCAACCCCTCAACCCACACCACCTGTGCCTTTACCGAAACCTCCGAGTGCCGGGCCAGGTGCAAACGGGCAGCCACCATGCAGCCCGGAGCGATGTCGCACGCCAAAGCTACCTGAAAACCCGAAACGGAGAGGTCAACAGCCACGCCATTGATCTCGCGCTCCCCTATCCTCAAGGCTACCGCCAGAACGCGACTCAGCCTGATGTTGGCTCGTCGCTCGTCGGCCTGGCACCCTCCCGATTCTAACTCCACGAGCAGAGTCTTCTACTTGAAGACGACTTAACCCTTTGAGTCATCCACCGACAGAACTCTCTGAACGACCTCCCAAAAAGTCTTGATTTGATACGGCTTATGAAGATATTCGGTGTAACGGTCGTCCCTCAGGTCTGGCGGAATGGCCGAAGCCTCATAGCCGCTGGACAGGATCACCGGCAGACTCGGGTGATCGGCTCGGATCACCCGGGCCAACTCCAGTCCACTCATGTCAGGCAGGCTCAAGTCCAGGATAGCCAGGGTGAAATTCCCGTTGTTTGCTATATGCTCAAGGGCTTCCTTGCCATCGGAGGCCACTTCTACCCTGGCGTTGGTGACTCGGAGCACTCGACTGAGAAAATGGCGAATCCCTGGCTCATCGTCCACCACCAGAATCGTTCCAGCAAGCTCTTTCACGTTGACTGACAAAGTCTCTACCACTCCCTTCGGCGCATCCCGTCAGGGCCGCGGCAACCGGTACCCCACTCCCCAGACCGATTCTAACAGACCCTCATGAAAACCGCACCCTTTAAGTTTGTAGCGCAGGTTCCTAGCGTGGGAGTCGATGGTGCGTACCTCTCCCTGAAAATCGTCCCCCCACAAGCACTCAATAATTCTTTCTCTGCTAAAAGTCGTACCGGGGTTGGATGCGAGGAGTTCGAACACCTTAAACTCCGTGGGCGTGAGAGAAAGGGGCTCCCCCTGGAAGGTCGCCGCCCGACCATCAATCTCCAGACGAAAATCACCGTACTCGATGACCGTTTGCTCATCGGTTCTATCCAACTGTTGCCGGCGCAGTTGAGCTCGTACTCGGGCCACCAATTCTTGAGGCTGAAACGGTTTGGCCAGGTAGTCATCGGCTCCCACTTCAAGTCCGAGGATCTTGTCGGTAAAATCGTCACGAGCGCTCAACATGACGATAGGAAGCGAACTGTTCTGCCGGATCTTGCGGCACAATTCCAGGCCGTCCATCCCCGGGAGCATGACGTCGAGGATCACCAGGTTGGGCTTCTCTGTGAGAAAAGCTTGCATGCCGGTGGGCCCATCGTGGGCAAAGACCACCCCGAATCCCGACTTCTTTAGCCAAATCCTGAGCGTCTCCCGGGTGGCGGGATCGTCTTCGACGACCAGGACCTTCCCGTAATTGATATCGCCGGTCTGCATAAAGGCCTTCTTTTGGTCCCGGGAGCCAGGTGCCTGCCGAATCTCCAACTCTTCGGATGAGAAAGGGCCCCCGGGGATAGCCGAGAAGCTCACCTAATGCTCGAATCAGATCTCAACGCAGCGGGAGCCGTTCTATTCCCTTTTCTCCGCGCCCTGGCCCACGATATGGCGGCGCCACTGACCTCGGTCCTGGGATACGCGCAACTCAATCAGGAGGCACCCGGACCTGAAGAAGAACTCCTCGAGGATCTGGGCCTGATTGAAGAAGCCGCTCAATCGCTGCGCCGGCAGGTGTCTCTCCTATCTCGCCTCTCCCGCTATCTCCCCGCAGAGACGAGCTGCCCGGCCGACACACTGTTGCAGGATCTGCAGCTCTTGACCCGATCTTTGAGTCAAACCGGGGGCAACAGCCTGCAGTGGCACCAACCACCGGACACCTCCGAGGATGAAGTAAGGGGCAACCCCTGGTTGTTGAGAGCGACTTGCCTGGCCCTGCTGGGAGCGCTCTGTCGATGTCCTGCCTCCCAGGTGCTGATCTCCTGGACTGACCCCGCTCTGGTCTTACAGTTTACCGCCCCCGACGAGCAACCGGCGAACGCCTCGCCGGAAGGATGGGGGTGCCCCTCCCTGGGCCAGCGTTTGGCCCGAGCCCAGGCCCTTTCCCTGGAAAAAGGGGATAGCTGGAAGCTGACTCTTCCCTTCTGCAAAAAACAGTGAGCTCGAACATACTGCAGAGAATCTGCACACTTTACCAGAAGTTTCTGGGCATTTTCCGGATATGATAAACAAGACAAAAACACCGGAGGTAAATCGTGGTTTTCAAGAAAGAAACTTTCCTTGTATGTGATGATCAGCCGATGCTGAGGCACCTTTTGAGCAACGTTATCAAAGAGTTCAACGCCTGCTATGACGTGGTGGCGGCAGAAAACGGCGTGGTCGCCGAGCAACTCCTACGAGAGCAACAGTTTAGCGCCATTTTCCTGGACGTCGAGATGCCCGAACAAGATGGCTTCACTACCCTGGAAAAGATTCGAAACGAAGGGCTGAACCAGGGCGCCCCGGTGGTCATGTGCACGGGCTGTGCCGAGGAGCAAGACCTGGTTAGAGGCTGGGAACTGGAAGCAGACTTCTATCTCGTCAAGCCGTTCGATCTGGACGAACTCGACTCGTTACTCAAAGAAATAGCAGAAAAGAAAATCACCCAGATGGTCTAATCGGGGAGAAGGTAGTCCAGGCAGTGAGCGATAGCAGCGAGCTTGACCGGTTTCCCCAGGTAGGCGGACGCCCCCGCAGCTAGGCTCGCTCGCTCCATATCTTGACCTTCCGAGGCTGTTAAAAACACGATCGGAAGGTCTTTGTATTCGGGCTGTTCGCGCAGCCAGCGGACACAATCAAGTCCGCTGGCATCGGGGAGCTTTCCATCCATGAGAAGTGCCGTGACCGGAGCGGTCCGGTCACGCGCTTGAAGCGAACGAGCGTCGTTGAAAATTTCCACCTGGAACCCCCAGCGAGTCAACGCATCGGAGAGCAAGTTTACGGTGTGCTGGTGATCATCCACCAGCACGATGGTCCCCTCTCCCTGGAGGTGAGCAAAACTTCGATCCTCTTCAGCCGAGATCGAAACCTCCGGCATACTGATAGAAAAGCAGGCGCCACCGGTTGGACGGTTTCGGGCATCCAGTTCTCCTCCCATGAGGTCCACCAACTTTTTGGCCAGACTCAGCCCCAGACCCGCGCCTTTGTACAGCCGAGAGAGGCTTTGGTCCGACTGGGTGAAGCTGGCCAGCAGGACAGGCAATTGCTCGGCCGCGATGCCAGGGCCCTCATCGAGAATGTCAAATCTCACCCGTTGCTCCTCGCGGCCCACCTTCAAGGTGACGGTATCCCCTTTTCCACTGAACTTCACTGCGTTATCCAGCAGGTGAAAGAGGGCTTGTTTGATCCTTTTGCGGTCCCCGGTGAAATCTAACTCCGGCCCGGCATCCTCCCACTTCAGTAAGACACCCTTATCCCGAGCGTCTTTGGCGTGGAGCCCTAAAACAGATCGGCATACCTGCTGAGAACTCAGAGGTTGCGGGAAGATCTCGATCTTCCCGGTCTCCAGCTTGGTGATATCCAGAATATCGTTGATTAACCTCAATAGCGTGTGGCCACAGTGATTGATGGTCCGGAGGGCTTCTCGTTGTTCCTGACTACAGTCTCCGTAAAGCCCGGTTTCCAAGGCCTCCGATAAGCCCAGGATGGCGGTCAGCGGGGTACGAAGTTCGTGGCTCATCACATCCAGGAAACGGTTCCGGGCCAACTGAGCCTGTAGAAAATCCTCCGCCTTGTCCCCGGTGCCGGGTTGTTCCCAGGGTGTCTTCAAAAGAACTCTCGCTCTGCAAATTTTCTGCACATTTTATGGGCATATTCTGCAGTTTACTGGAATATCCTCAGATCAGGACGATGACTTGGACCGGTTACATATGGCTTTGTATCGTGGCTTCCCTCGGTATCTTACTCGTGGCCTTCCTCGGGTGGCGCTGGAAGCGCCGGCGGCGACCACGGAATCTGAATCCACGAACTCCCCCGAAAGAGGTCTCAGCCGGCTCTCTAGCCACCCGGCAAAAAATGGAGGCTCTGGGACGTCTAGCCGGAGGTCTCGCCCACGAACTGAATAACTCCGTATCGCTGATCGCGGGTTATGCCGAAGAACTTGAGCAAAAAGGACAGGAAAAGGACCTGGGTCGTAAGCTTCAGGAAGCAGTGGTGCGCATTAAAAGTCTCACCGACCAGGTACTGACCTTTAGTGGCAGGCACCCCAGCACTCACGCCCCGGTCGATCTCTATCCCATCGTGGAGCAGTCTGTGAAGCGAGCCGCCGGGGTACTGCCCCCGGGAGTGCGATTTCGATGGAAGCTTCAAGAGGAGACCTTCCCCGTCGCGATGAGCCCCCAGCAAGCCACCACGCTTATTCTCAATCTGTTGCTAAACGCTCGTGACGCGGTGACTGAAAAAGGCTGGATCCAGGTCCGACTGGAGCACACTGAAGTGGCCGTGGAGACCCTCTGGTCCGGAGGCACTCTCAGTCCGGGAAAGTACTGTTTGCTGGCCGTCAAGGACAACGGCTGCGGAATGAGTTCGGACGTCAAATGCCGCATCTACGAACCGTTCTTCACCACCAGAGGTGCCCCGGCCGGAACCGGGCTCGGGCTATCCAACGTTTTCGGCATTGTCCAGGCAGCAGGAGGAGCGATCCTGGTTGACTCTCGGCCCGGGAAGGGATGCGAATTCAAAGTGCTCTTACCCTGTCTCACCCACTCGACCTCAGCTACCAGCTGCCTGGATCCCCCCTGGGAGGAGCGGGGAGGTCCGATCCGAGTCGCTCTAGTCGAGGATGAGTCGTCTCTGCGAAACCTGCTGGAAAGGACTTTGATTCGTTCGGGATATCAGGTTGAGAGTGTGGGTGACGGCAAGGATGCGCTGGAAGAGTTTTCCGGGCGGGCTCACGAATTCGACATCCTGGTCTCGGATATCGTCTTGCCGGGATTGCGCGGGCCAGAATTAGCTCAATGCCTCAAACTCGAGCATCCCAGCCTGCGAGTGCTTCTGATGTCGGGCTACATCGACAGCACACCCGATAATTTCGAGTTTGAGAGCGATCTGTTTCTGCAAAAGCCGTTCACTCCCGGGCAGCTCCTGCAAGCGGTGCGAGACCTCTCGGGGCAGGAAGGGAGAGAAGCCCCCCTGCGCAATTAAATCAGTCGTGTTGGCTCTCTCTCGCATGGACCGCCTGACCCGAATGGTCGTGTATGGCTTGCTGGCTTTCTCCGGGTCCTTTCTTCTGGGGGAGTCGTACCTGCCCAGCGCCTCTTATTTTTGGGGTCTGGGTAGCGGCCGGGTGCTGCTCTGCTTACTGCTGTTTCTTCTGCCGGGTTCCGACGCGGGGCGGTTTCGCCCCCTGGTGATAGGGCTGGCTGGTGCCTGCATGCTGGTGACCTCCATCGCCTCGCCGTTGATCTTCACCCGCTGGGTGTTCATAACCATCCTTTACTTGCTGCTGGAAGTGGCCATCGACGCTCTGGTTCTGGCCACAGCCACCGAGCAAGAGGTGCCCCTGGAGCTCGGATGGCTGGCAGGCTGCCGGCTGTCAGGTCTGTGGCTCGGTCTGTTCTTGCAGCACAGCAGTCTGGTGGACAAAGCCGAGCCCCACCGGCTGGCCGGATGGCTCTTGCTCTTCCTCACGATATTCTGGGCCGTGGCCCGGGAAAGCTCGGGGGAGCAAAGCGGGAGAAGGGACATTTCGGGCGGTTCAAAGAGTCTGCTCCTCCCCTTGCGGGAGTTGGCTACCCCCTGGAGTTTGGGAGCCATCTTTGCCCTCCTTTGCTATGCCGGGCTGGCCGGGTATTACTTCGGAGCGATCCTACCATATCCGTTGCTGCACCCGGCTGAGGCCGGCCCATGGATGGTGAGCATCCTGGACAACCTTTCCATCCTGGGTGTCGGACTCGTAGGCATGGCTCTCTGTGAGCGGCTCGATCTCAAATTTCAACTCCTGATCGCCTCCGCTCTCACCTGGGCGCTTCTTTTGCGCACCCTGCTGCTTTCCATTCCTCCGCCAACGGCGGCAGGAGGATTCCTTTTGCTGGCCATCCTGCTTTCCAGCCGGGCGGTTTTGAGAGAGGCTTACCGGGTGGATCCGGTCTTGCGGGCGGCGGTGGTGATCACCGCCTGGACCACCGGCGGACTGGGGGGCGCGCTGCTCGCCGGGTCAGTGGAAGCTCGAGGGGGGGGCACGCTCCTCAGTCTGGTAGCAGCAACCGGGGCCGCGCTGCTGGCCATCGCTGGGTGGCGCCGATACAATGAAAAAGCCCGAATGCTCCTCACCCCCATTCCCGCGGCAACCAACCAGGCCAGGTTCGGCGACCGTACTCAAGACTTCGAAGCAGCCCCCTCCCAAAGCCCGGGCAAACGCGGTGCTCGGAAGTGGAAGCGACATCTCAACTACGTTCTACTCCGTCTTCCCATGTTGGTTATCACCGTTGCCCTGCTGTTGGGAGGATTAAAGCTCGGCTCTTATATCCACCAGCAAAAAGCAGACTGGGACAAAACCTTGAAAGATACTCAGTATCGCTTTCAGACAGAGCTCTTTTTTCACGGCTTCGCGCGCCGGCTGCAAGAAGACATGATCGCTTCTCAAAGAGTACCGTCCATCTGGGGAGAATTTATTTCCCAATCCTTTAGCTCCCAAGGGAAACCACTCACCGATTTGGATCCCTGGGGCACTCCCTATCGGATTGAAAATCATCCCACCGAGGTCATCATCCAGAGCGCCGGTCAGGATAGGGCGTTCGGTACCCCGGATGATCTGGAAAAGAGCACCTCGAAACCTGAAGGTGTGAAGTAGCGATCCTACGGCAGGGGTGAGTCGGCTCCCGGACCGCCCAGCAGAAACTCTCCGATCTTGTGCCTTCCATCTTCCTGGTTTTCAGCAAAGATGTAAAAGCCATCGTGGTAAGGGCCAGGCTGCAAGGCAAACCCTATAGACCCACACAGCCCGTCGCCGAGAAACTTCAAGGCGCTCCAGGGTCGTTCAGGGTCCAGGTGGTTGCGATAGAATCGATAGACCGGGTCGCGCCGACTTCCGGTGATCATCAGGTTGTCGGGCTTGACCCCTGCCCACTCCAGATCGTTTCGGTGGGTGGCGGGAGCGGTACCCAGGACCCGAACCTTTTCGGCAACATCAGCCCTGGCGGAGGGTCCGCCTTCGTCGACCAATAAAGCCAGGGCGAGAGCCACTTGAGAAGCTCCTCCACTGTGAGCCATCAAAGTCACCTGTCGGCTCGCCTTAAAACTCTGGGCGAGTTGGTCGTGAATGGTTTTCACCGAGGGGTCGTTCTTGTAAGCCCGGTCTCTGATCTGAGCAGTCGAAAACTTTCCACTCTGGATCGCTTTGGTCAAGACCGTGTTTTTCAGGATCCGAAGACCGTCGTGGAGCGGGCTCTTCCCTTCCCCTTCGTGAACCCCGATGACCGGCCCGGAAAGCTCCACCCCATAATCGGCGCCGCCGTGAAACCAATCCTTGATCTGGGAGCGATGGGCATTCCAATCCTGCCCGATTCCGTCCACACTAATGTAAACCCCCTGCTCGGTGACCGCCTCCGGGGGGATGTCGGGCGGACCGCCGGGGATGGTTTCTCCGGAATAGCGCAGGACTTCCACCGACGCGTCTTTGTTCTGCATAAAAAGCAGGCCGCGCAGATTCGGCGGCTCCTCCTCCAGGCGGTAGGTCCCACGCCGCTGGGCCACTCCCGGAGTCGTTGAGGTACGGATGAGCATGTCTTGATCTTGACAGGTCCAGGCGAGTGGCTGGTTACAATCGAGTAACTGCTTTGTAGCCCCCCGGCAAATCAAGGAAAAAGCTTACCGCTACTGGATTCTGGAGTTTCTAGAGCCGAGAATCCGGCCTCCGGAGGTACAGTTCTGTTCCAGCTATTTCTTAGCGTCCTCATCCTTCGGGGTCAGGAGAGTGTGGAGTTTACGGTCGCCCCGCTCTCGAGCCAGAGAAGCGGCGGTACGGCCTCTCTGATCTTCCAAGGTCGGATCGATCCCGGCCGCCAGAAGCAGCTGGACCGTCTCGGTGCGACCGGTCATCACAGCTTTGTGCAGCAAGGTCATACCCTTCTTGTCCCGATGATCGATATCCGATCCGCCCCCGAGAAGGGACTGGACGTGGTCCCAACGACCCGCCTCCAGAGCGTGGTGCAACGCTGTTCGGCCCCGGTTGTCCTCTAAATCCAGGTTGGAGGTTCGGGGTATCAGGGTTTTTAAAGTGTCCAGACGAGCGCTGGCTGCAGCCACCATAAACGGTGTGACGCCGCTCTTATCGGCCTTCTCCAGGTCCGCCCCTTTGCTCAGCAAAAAAAGTGCCAGTTCGCCGTGGCCGTTGCTGAGAGCCCGGGCCAGAGGAGTCGCCCCGAGCATGTCGGGGGCCTCCAGTTCGGCTCCGTGGGTGAGGAGCAGATCGACCATCGGGCGCGAGCCGTTGAAGGCGGCGGTGTGCAGCAGAGTCACCTGGTGCATTCGCTTGTCGATCAACTCCGGATGGAGTTCCAGTTCAGCCTGCACTTCCTCCAGGCGGTTTCGCTCCACCAATTCGAAAATCGTAGGCTCCGCCCAGGCAGCCGATGTCAGAAGCAAAAGGATAGCTAAAAGTATTTTCATGGGAGTAGGCTTTTCTTCGGACTTGATTGGTCCTGTCGAAGTGTTAACACGAATGAAAGATGCGTTTACAAACTTTTTACTGGAAACACCTATAGTAGAATTCACAGGATTATCGAATTTTGAAGCCCCACTCTCTCTTCATAGGAAGCACCCCCCTCGACCCGAGTCGAGTTAATCGGGGATTCGTGGAGAGCACCAAAGGCGCCGTTGAGGGTTCTAAGACGCGCAAAGGACGCAAGGCCGCCACCGAAATCCTGGATAGCTGGAGCGAAAAACAGCCACTGACAGCCGATGAATTCAAAGCCCTTGACACCTACGTGGCCTCGGTCCAATCCAAGTATAGAAATCTGGAAGCTGAATGGTGGAAAGCCCACAAGTCCAATCCCGAATCTGCCGAAAAAAAGAAGCTTGAAGAAAGAATGGGCGTGGAAGGTGAGGTCCTTCTCCATCACGACAAGCTGACCACCGAAATCAGGGAGGCCAACGCCCGGGCAGCCGTGCAGGCCATGGCGGGCACCTTATCGGGTATCCCCGGACTGGTGGCAGCCTACTCCGCTTACGCCAACGGCAAGAACTGGAGTGGCCCCCAGACCAGAGACACCGAAGCGGTCTTACAAGAGGTCAAAGCCCTGGAGAGCAGCCAGTCCGAGATGGTGACCACCGGCAACGCCGTGGAACAGGTCCACCGCGAAAAGCTCTGGAAAAAAATGCATTCCATGTTGGATGAATCGATCGAAAAAGCAGCCTCCGGCAATCCCGTGGAACTGGACATTCAACTCTATGAGTTGACCTCGTTCGAAATGATCAAGAAGATCGCCGAGTCCGGCCTGGCGGGCAACAAGGTCCGCCTCAACCTGGATGCCGGACGGCTCAGCTTTCCGTCTCGAGATTCCGAAGGAGACAACTACTTCTCCCTGGACGCCATCCCGGACAAGCTCCGAACCATCATCCAGTTGGCCACCCTTCCGGAGGCTGACATCGGTGTCTCTCTGTTTCCGCAAAAGAAGCTCCTGAACAGCCCAACCGACCTGATGCACCGCAAGGTGATCAGGCTGGCCGATAAAGTGCTGGTCAGCGGTATGAACGCCAATCTGGGTTCGGGGGAGAATATCGATTCAGGGTACGTGGTGGAGGGCCCGGCCGCCGCCAAGCTCTCGGAAAACCTGATCCGAGACATTCAGGACTCCCGAGGTGCCACCTTGCAAGACATCTGGGGTGAAGAGCACATCGCAAAGTTCGATGAAACCAACCTGCGCCTGGGCAAGAGAGGCTTTCTATCCCTGCTGGACGCCATCGGGGGCCCCGGCGAACCTGGCACCAAACTCCCTAAAATTGAGACCGTCGAGCAACTTGAGAGCATGGCTGAAAAGTCCGGGGTCAACTTTTCCGAGCTGGTCAAGACCGACAATTACGAAAAAGAAGTCACCCGGATGTTGGACGGTCGCTACCATCTGCAACTCACCCCCAAAGGGAAGAAGCTATTGACCGGTCTTGTCCAACGGGCCATCGAGGTCACCACCGATCCCGAGAATCTGGACCGCCTGGACGACATGGTTGCGGCCTCAGCCGCTCAGGTGGGCTCCACCAGGGTCGACATCGCGGACTCCCCGGTGGAACGCGAAGCGCTGATCCTCTCGGCCATTCATCAAGCCGAAGAGTTCACTTATCTGCCCGGCTTTGTCATCACTAAAGCCGTGGCTGCCGCTCTGGTGGCCCGACGCGACCAGCTTCAAGAGCAAGGAAAGCAGCTGGACGTCCGGGTGGTGGCCGACTCCGGGCTCTACCCCCACGGCGGAACCCCCAATAGCTACGGTGTAAAGTATCTGGAGGACCACGGTATTCAGCCTCGTTGGTCCAAACTCGAGCGCTCCTGCGATCACGACCGCAAGATCCACGCCAAGCAGCTCATCACTGAAAAGGGTGAAATTACCGGCAGCACCAACTTCAGCACTCAGGGCTTACGAGAGAACTGGGAGACTTCGGCCCTGATCCATTTCGCCCCTGAAGATGAAATTTCACAGAAAGCGAAATCCGAGAGCGTCCAGCAGTTCCAGGAACTTTGGGATAGCGCCTTCGAACTTAATAGTCGGGATCACGCCGCTTTTCTTAATCGGGAAAAGGAGGGCCCCGGCAAAGACTGGTTCATCGAAACCGATCGCGACCGCTCGATCAAATACGCCCTGCGGCTCCTCGGAAACTACGAGCGAGAAACCGGTAAATTGCATATGGAACTGGCCAAGGTTCATCCCGAGATCGTCGAGCGCCGGGAGCAAATGGTGGAAAACGGCTATTCCTACGGCGATGCGACCTTTGCTGCAACCCGAGAAGTGGTTGGAACAGACCAATACGGGACCCTCCTGGATAGCCTGGGCACCAACGACACCCTCAACGATTTAAAATCGCAAGTAGAGGCCCACAAATCAGGGGTCGAGATCGAAGGTCCTCCGGAAGAATCAGAGACAGCTTCCGAAGAGATGGAACTTCCCCTCGAGCTGTTTTTTTAAGGCCCCTGCAAAGGGAACCGGACTTTCGGGGTGTAAAACTACCGGCACGATAGGAGAGTTGTAATGCGTTTTTTCTTGATTCTCGTTAGCCTGTTGGCCCTGACCTTCCCCGCCCTCGCCAATCCGGACGTTCTGCCTTTTCCAGTTAAGCTAGGAGACCAATCGGCCGCTATGACCGAGTCTTCCATCATCTACGCGGTGGTAGCAAAACCGGTGGCTGCGGGCACCGCCATGTCGGTCAAAGAGGTAGAGGGCCAGATCATCGTCAACGTTTTTCCCGCGGACGACAAGGGCACGGTTCAAAACGGAGTGCAACCTTTCATCATGCTTTTTGACGCTTCCACCTCTAAATCACTGAGCGACAACATGCAGGGCAAGCAACTGCCCGGCGGCTGGTATCTGGCGAACGTAGTGGGCGGAGGAAAAACCTCCCGCATACTCTTCCAGGTGAAGTGAACCTGCAACCTCCCTTATCCAAACAGGTTTAAGAACAAACTGTGTCCAATGTTGGTTAAGGAGCGTTATGTCCACAACACGTACAATCAATAAAATGCCCACCGACAACTTCTCGCCCCAACATTGGGTGGCTGCTATCGCTGGGATATTGCTCTTTTTCTGGCTGTTTAGCAGCGTTCTCGGGTTCTTAATGATGTTCGTGGTCGCCTTTGCCATCGGTTTTGCGGCGAACTACATTCTCCCCACCAAAGTCCCTTACGGTCATCTCGGTTCCACGGGAGTGGGACTCGCCGGGGCGTGGCTGGGAGGTAAACTCCTTGGAGACTGGGGCCCGAACCTATGGGGGCTTCCGATCCTCCCGGGGATCGCCGGAGCTCTAGTGGTTACGGGGCTGGTACAATGGAAGCTCAATTCCGATCGGGCCAAGAATCTGGAAACCATCAAAGCCGAAGCCGACCCCACCGACCCTTTTTTAATGAAGGAACTCGATGGGTACATCCTCTCCCAGCCTCTCGGCTCCGGAGCCAACTCCAGAGTGTATCTGGGAGTGCCCGCCGATAGTCTGGATCGGGAAAAGGCTGTCGCCTGCAAAATCCTCAACGAGGAAGCCACCAAGGGTAAGGACGCTCTGGCCCGCTACGGTCGAGAAATCCGAATCGCCCACAAACTCAACCACCCCGGGATAGTGCAGATGTACAGTTGGGGCGAGCAGGGCAAATTGCTCTTCATTATCATGGAATACGTGCAGGGTGGAACCCTCTCCGAGCTGGTCAAGGCAGACATGCCGCTGAAGCAGGTTCGAGACTATATGGGGCAACTGGCCTCGGCTCTGCTGCACGCCCACGAGCACGACATCGTGCACCGGGATATCAAGCCGGCCAACGTCTTGATGTCTAAAGGGATGTGTAAGATCAGCGACTTCGGCCTGGGACGGGCCATCGCCGATGACATTTCTCTAACCAAAGAGGGCACCGTGCTGGGAACCCCCGCCTACATCGCGCCCGAACAAATACAGGGAAAGAAGCCTTCAGCCTCCTGCGATCAGTACGCCCTGGGTGTGCTGTTTTATGAACTCCTCACCGGGCAGCGACCGTTCCTCTCCACGGACTCGGTGGCCCTGCTCATGATGCAGCTCCAGGAAAAACCGAAAGATCCCCGGACCATCCGGGCCGAAATTCCCGAAAAAATGGCGCACATGGTCCTGCGAATGATGGAAAAGGATCCCGCCATGCGGTTCCCGAGCCTGCAGGACGTGCTCAACACTCTTCAAGACATCGATGAAGAGCAGGACGTCAGCGACCTGGAAAAACGCGTCGCCGCTGAAGCCGCTGCCGAAGCAGCAGCCTACGATTAGTCCTTGATTTCAATGTCAGCGATGATCGGCAGATGATCGCTCGCGGCTGAAGAGACCCAACGGGTGTCGGAATCGATGGACTGCTCGAAGCGCAGCGGGGCGTGGCGGGTCACCTGATCATCAAACCTCTGGGGATAGATGATGTGGTCAAACTGCTCGGGGGGAAATCGCGTGTGATTGGGGTTGGCGGGCCAGGTGTTGCGGTCACCGGCAGCCAGATGATCCAGACTGTCCACCCACTTCTCGGCTCCCGGACTGGTCCCGTTGAGGATAACCTGCACCGGCGCATCGTCGGTGTTGTCGTTGAAATCTCCCGTCACCACGAACATGCGATTGGGGAACTCCGCCATCTCTTGTTCAACAATATTACGAGTCGCGGTGCCTTCCGAAAGTCGGCGAACATCAGAATCCACCTCTCCGGGATCGGCCGGGCGACGGGACTTGAAGTGGGAATTGTAGACCGTCAATTCCGCTTCGGGGTCGTTGTCGGTGTTGATATCGACCCGCAGTAGATCACGGCTGAACTGTCCGGTTCCGCTCCCATCTACGAAGGGAAACTCGTGGTCGGCGTGGTTCTCCACCAGGGTGAAAGGGTATTTCGAAATGATGCCCACTCGGATGCCCCGCTCGTCATTGCCTTTGGTCCAGGCCACGTGGGGGTATTTTTCAGCCAACCCGCGACGACTCAAAAGGTCCTTTTCCAGGGTTTCCTGAGACGACAACTCTTGGAAGGAAACCACGTCGGCTTCCATTCTCTCCAGGCTCTCGGCCAGGGCAGCCAGCGATCTCTCTGACTTTGGACGAGTGTGACTTCCGCTGTCGATGTCTCGATCCATAAAGAGGTTCTTTACGTTGTAGCTGGCTACTCTGATATTCATATCTGTATGTGTACCTTCCGATGCTATGAGCTATCTCAATACTATCTCAGGTCATTCGTACAAAGTATCACAAAATTGTAAACGCCTCCTCAGCCTGGGGGTTTTCCCTTACCTTTCAAGAATACTCCAAAGAATGAAGAACCGAAAAAGAGAAATCCTGGTCCTGGTCCTGGTGGTGTCTATCTGTGCGGTTCTGTTCGCAGACAAACTCTTCCAACCCGGAGTCACCTTCAATCCCGATCAGTTGATCATCGAAACCCGATATAGCCAGCGCAAAGCCGATACCATCTGGCTTAAGCGAGGAGAGGATCGATTGGTGGAGTTGCCACGCTCCTTTGTCTGGAATTCCGGAGGTAAGCTCCGGGAGGTCTTACCGCTCCTCGGGAAGCCGAAATACACAGCCGAATTCGTGGGAGACACCCTTTATATCTGGGAATGCTCCGTGCGATACGATTGGGACTACCAACTGGAGCACCCGGGCCGATACCTGGCTCTGGGATCGATCCACGGTGGAGTCATCAGTTCGGCTTCGAGCTACCCTGAACTCCCCATCAATGCTGTTCCCATCACCGACGAACAGCTCAAGCAGCTGGAAGCAGAGGATCGCCAGGAGGATTGGTGATCGCTGTTTTCGGGTCGGGCACCACCGCAGCCCCCCACGCCCGGGCGGCCGGTAGAGCCATCGCCAGCCGGGGCCACGACCTTTTGACCGGAGGTGGCGGAGGCTGTATGCAGGCTGCCCTGGAAGGCTTCTTGGAAGTGGGAGACCGGACGGGCCAAAGCCATGCCATTCTTCCCCGTCACCAATATCAACCGAGCGGTTACGACCAGGTGGTACGAACCTGCTTCGACGCCCCCAAAGACATGGGGGCAACCCCCTACTCGCGCAACTTGGTCAATGTGGCCTTTTGCCACGGCTGTATCTTCGTGAGCGATACCCTCGGGACCCTCACCGAAGTGGTCTGGATGCATCGACTGGGCAAGCCGGCAGCCTTCTTTGGGCCCGCCGCAACCTGGCTCCGAGCGGAGGCGCTTCTGCGGGAGAAGCAAGCCTGTCATGATGTGGTCGTTGCTACCCCCACGACAAATTTGCAGCCCGAAGCGATGGCTCTTCTGGACCGCCTGATCCGGCGGGTGACCCCTAAAAAGTAGGGCAGATTCGTTTAACCTCGAAGTCTGGTCGATGGCTAATAAGGATCTAGTCGGCAAATCTTCGTTGAAAGAGCTTGCGGGCTCTTAATGATACAGTGCGACCGACAGCAGATCGGCGCCGTCCCTTTATTAATTTTGCGCAACGGCCCGGTGACCAGAGGCACGGTCCTGGTTTACCACGGGCTCCTGGCTAGCAAAGAGACCCAGGAAAAAGAACTTAAGAGCTTAGCCGATCACGGATTTTTGGCGGTGGGGGTCGACGCGGTCGGCCACGGAGAAAGGAAATACCCGGATCTCGAACGGCGGATAAACTCCAATGAATCTCACGTTCAGCTCCTGGAAATGGTCCGGTCCAGCGTCATCGAGATCCCCACTCTTATTCGAGAACTCAAGGAACGTTATCCAACTCCTGGATCCTTCGGTCTGACCGGAATATCCATGGGTGGCTACATCGCCTTTTCAGCGGCCGCTATCTGCGAAGATCTGCGCGCGGTGGTGCCCATTCTCGGCTCCCCTGACTGGTCGGCTTGCTCCTCCACTCCCCTCCCCGGCCCCTGGCAGCAAGCCAGTCCCCATCACCACCCGGAGCGCATGTATCCCAAAGCCCTGCTGGTGCAAAACGCCGGCCAGGACGAGAGGGTGCCACCCCAACCGTCCAGAGATTTCGTGGAGAGGGCCAGGTCTCACTACCGAGACTGCCCTGAACGCGTCCAGCACTTTGAGTATCCCGATTCCGGGCACTTCATGAAAGAGTCCGACTGGAGAGTCCTGTGGGCACGCACGGTGGAGTGGTTTCGGAAGTACCTGTGATGCTCACAGATTGTATTTTTTTAGGAACTTCTTGAAAACTTCGGTGGGCAGGATCACCAGCGGCGGTACCGCCAGCGTAAGGATCAGCAGGTGTTGCATACTGATCGCCTCCAGTCCAAACATGTCGGCAGCCGGGGGAAAGAACAAGACGCCCAGCGTCAACAGCCAGGAGAAAACGCAAGCCACCGGCACGATCTTGTTGGTCCAGGTCCCTTTATGAAAAACGCTGCCTTCTAAGTCGAGAAAGTTCACGGCGTTGAACAGCCGCGCCGTGACCAGAGTATAGAAAGCCGCTGACTGTGCGTATCGATGGCTATCGGTGTACAGAGTCCAGAACCCGCCAGCATACAACACGTCTAGCACAAACAGGAAAATGGCGGCCAAAATCGTGCCCGACCAGGCCACCAGCAACCAACCCCGGCGCTCCAGAATGGGCGCCTTGGGGTCGCGCGGCGGGCGGTCCATGACCTCACCGGCTCCTTTACCCATAGCAAAGGCCACCGCTGGGGCTCCGTCGGTCACCAGGTTCATCCACAAGATTTGAGCTGCCGTCAGGGGCAGCAAAATATCACCGTCAAATCGAAGATCAAAGACCCCCGCCATGATGGTCCCCCAAAACATGGCGGTGACCACCCCGAAGTTACCGGAAAAAAGAAAGGCGATGAACCGCTGAACGTTGTTAAAAACCGAGCGTCCCTCTTCGATGGCCTTCACGATGGTGGCGAAGTTGTCGTCCATCAACACTAGATCGCTCGCTTCCACGGCCACCGCGGTCCCGGCCTTGCCCATGGAGACTCCCACGTGCACTTTTTTCAGGGCAGGTGCGTCGTTGACCCCATCACCGGTCATGGCCGCCACTTCTCCCTGTCGGATCAGGCTGTCCACCACCTTCAACTTCTGTTCCGGAGAGACCCGGGCCAGGACGTGATGCTGTTTCATGGCCTGGTCGAATTCGGTGTCGGAGAACTCCGTCATCTGCCGCCCCGTCAGGGGTTCCTCACCCGCCTCGGCCAGCCCCACCTTGCGAGCGATCGCAGCCGCCGTGGTGGGGTGGTCGCCGGTGCACATGACCACCCGGATACCAGCCGCGTGGCAGCGTTCCAGAGCGGTTTTCACTTCTTCCCGAGGAGGGTCTTCGAAAGCGGCCAGACCCAGCATGGTCAGCCCCTCCTCCTGCTCATCGGCTTCCTGGTCGGGGTCCGCATCGGGGCGACTGGCAAAGGCCAGGGTCCGCAGGGCATCTTCAGCAAACTCATCCTCAGCCTGCTGCAGCCCTTGCTTATCCTCCACATTGCTGCTGCGCTCGATCACCACCTCCGGGGCGCCCTTCACGTAGAGAGTGGCCCCATTGCTTTCTTTACGCAAGATCGAGATACGGGCCCGGTCAGAAGAAAAGGGAGCGTCCGAAACGACCTCCTCCTTCTCCCGCAACGCTTTCCAATCCTCACCCACCTTTTCAGCCAGCACCAGGAGCGCCGCATCCATAGGATCCCCTACGGCCTGGGTGTGCCCCTTCTGGTCTTCCTCCAGAGAGCCGGAATTGGCCATGACCCCGCAGTGAATCAATGCTCTGGCTTCCTCTGAAAGGTCTTCCACTTCCCCCTCACTGGAATAGCCGTCTCCGGTCACGTTGAGGACTTTCCCCCCCGCGTAGAGTTTGCGTACGGTCATCTGGTTGTGAGTGAGGGTACCGGTTTTGTCCGTCACGATGGTGGTCACGGAACCCAGGGTCTCCACCGCCGCCATTCGCCGAGCCACCGCGTTCTGTCCGGCCAGCCTGCGGGCGCCGGCCGACAGGCTCACGGTGAGGACCGCGGGCAGGCCTTCGGGTACCGCCGCCACGGCTAGAGCAACGCTGAACATGGCCACCCGAGAGAGGGTGCTGAGGTCGGTATTTCCTTCCACGATCAGCACGGTCAATCCGATGATGATGCTCAAGGCCAGCACGCCCCAACCGATCTGCTTGCCCAAATGATTCAGCCGGCGCTCCATGGGGGTCGATTCAGAAACCGTACCTCCCAGACTGGTGGCTATATTTCCGATCTGGGTCTTGGAACCGATCTGCACCACCAGAGCGCGCCCTTCCCCGGCGGTAATGGTGGTACCCGCAAACAACTCGCAGAGTCGGGCGTCGAGAGTCGCGTCCTTTTCCACCGGTCCGGTCTTCTTCGACACCGGCACCGATTCACCGGTCAGCATGCTCTCGTTGGCCTGGAGGTGACTGGCCTTGATCAGGATCAGATCGGCAGGCACCCGATCCCCCTCCCCCACCATAACGATGTCCCCCAGGGTTAGTTCGGACTGCTCGACCGTCCTCTCCTGACCGTCTCGCACCACCCGGGCCTTGGCGGCCGTCGACTTCTGCAACTCTTCGATGGTCCGCTCGGCCTGGTACTCCTGAGAGAACCCCAGCACCGCGTTGGCAATAACGATGGCCAGGATCACCAGGCCGTCGGAAGGTATGCCCTCCGCCCCCTCCAGCCACCAACTGGCAAAAGCGATACCGGTCGCCACCAACAATATGAAGACCATCAGGTCTTTGAATTGATTGAGCAAAATGGCCCAGGGTGAGATCGGTTCGCTCTCCTGAAACTGATTCGGTCCGAAGTGCTCGTGACGCTTCCTGGCTTCAGCCTCGGACAAGCCGTGCGCGGCGTCCGTTTCCAACTGTTTAATCAGGTCGTCAGCTTCACTGGTGTGGGGGTGTTCCGGAGAGTTTATCATCTGCCCAACGGCTTCGACGATCCCCACCTTTCGGGCCTGCAGCAAGAAGGTTCTTAGTGGGGTATCCCCGAGAGGGGGTTCTTGGTCTTTTAACAAACTTTGTACAATTTGCAACAAGTATTAACTCCATGTTAACAAACGGACGTTACCGGGGCCTCTTTCTCCTCTACACTCAATATTATGAACGTCTTAGATAACAACGCCAGGGATTTTTCACCTTCGAGATACGCTTTTACACCCGCTCTCGAGCAGAAGCTCAACACGAACGGATTACCCCAAATCCCTGTCGTTCAATGGGGATTATCCCCGGAAGCCCGGGAAAAAGCGGGTGATTCCAGCGGTCTTTCTTCTCTGCTCCTTGGACTTTCCGAGAACTACTCTGAGGAAGGTCAGGTCCCCGTCGAAGAAAAGGCCGAGAAAGCCCAGGCTGCGGTGAAAAACGTGGCAACCCCTGCCGGCCACGCCTCCACCCTCTCCAAGACCCTCACCCAGGGAAAGGGCGCCGAAAAAGCACTCGCCACCGCCACCAAACTCGGGTCCACCCAAGAAGGGGCAGAAGCGGCCCTCAAGTCGGCCGACAAGCTATCCGACGGCTTAGGCCAAGTGGGTGAAGCCGGTGGCCTCGCGGCCTCACCCCTCTCGGTCGCCACCTCGAGCCACGCGCTACTGAATCCAGAATCCTCCACCGAAGACAAGGTCAAAGCCGGGTCTACCCTGGCCTCGGACGCGACTTCGGCCGCCAAACTTCTGGGCGGAGCAAGTGTCGATGACGGGCTCTCTTCCTTGAGTAAAGTAGCCTCGGTCCAAAAGGGACTGGCCGCCAAAGCACCCGGGGCGGTCAGCGCGCTGGGTAAAGTGGGCAAAGCAGCCCCTGTGGTCGGGGGTATAGCCTCGGGAGTCAGCGGAGCGCTAGACATCAAGGACGCCCTTCAGGGCAAGGACGTGGATAAGGCGAAATTGGTATCCGGCGGCTTGGGCGTGGCTGCAGGAGTGGCCATGTTTGTGCCCGGCGGTCAACCGGTAGCGGCCGCCCTGGGAGTCACCTCACTGGTCATCGACAACCGAGAAGCCATCGGCAAAGGCGCCAAAGCGGTCGGTCGCGGAATAGCCAAAGGAGCCGAAGTCGTGGGCAAAGGCGCTGCCGAAGGGGCCAAGGCTGTTGGTAAAGGGGCAGTAGAGGGGGCCAAAGCCGTGGGTAAAGGCGCCGAAGCCGTGGGCAAAGGAGCTGCCAAAGGAGCCGAAGCCGTGGGTAAAGGTGCCGCCGAGGGGGCCAAAGCCGTGGGTAAAGGAGCCACCGAGGTCGCTGGAGGCGCTAAAAAACTGGTGGGTAAGATTTTCTAGAGATCGACAGCGTGGTCGCGTAAGGCCTGACCATCACAATGCTCAACGGCAGAAATGTGGGTGGCCGCGGCCACGATCTTGGGTGCCATTCCCGCCTCCCAAGCTTCCTGCCAACGGGGTGCACACAAGCACCAGCGGTCGCCCGCCTTCAAGCCTGGAAAGTGATACTCTGGCATCGGAGTGGACAGATCGTTGCCCTGGGCCTTCGAAAAAGCCAGAAACTCGTCGGTCATCACCGTGCAAACCACGTGCACGCCATAGTCACCGTTGCCGGTCCGGCAGCAGCCATCGCGGTAGAAGCCGGTCATGGGGTCCAGGGAGCACGGCTCCAGATCTCCACCAAGGATATTCTTCATCCCTCACACTGCGAAATCTGCGGGTTCTCCTCCTGCTTCAAGCCGCGGGATCCAATCGAGGAGGACACTCCCGTCCCTTACCAGTTCATCGATGGCAGCCCGGCGGTTGATCGTCAGCCTTCCGATATTGGCACTCGGGTCGCGGGTGATCATCTCCATGATGCCCAGACCGGGTTCGTGCAAAAATTTGGACTTATCCAGCAGGTAGATATAACCCCGGCAAGTTTCCGGTCGCGCCGGGTCGCCGTAAAGCTTTGTCATTGCTTCCTTCAGACTGGCACCACCACTGATTCCGAAGACGATCGGACGGTCGGCATCGGTCAAGCTTCGGAGATCGATTCCGGTAAAGAATCCTGTCCCGCGGTTTGCCGTGTAGTGCAGCGCAACCCGAGAGTCTATGGCCGCAAAGATCGCCGTACCTTGCCAATCGATCCGGCCGTCACCAAATCGCTTGCTGGGGCTAGCCTTTACCGCGTCGAACCTCTTTGCCGTTCCGTGAAACATCAGCCCGCTCCCGGACAGGCTGCCCAACTCCGTACCCGCCTCCTCCATGAGATTATTTGTCAAAGTGTTGAAATATCGCAATGTATACCACTCTACGCCGTAAGAGACGAGGAAGTAAAGATACCCATCTGGTTGCCTTCACTATGGTGGAAGTGGCTCCGGACCCGGTCTTTACCGACTTTACCGACTTGCATTACTCGCTGTCGCAGTGAACTCGCACTAAGATCGAACAGCTAGTCAGGAGGAGAAAAATGTCTTGCCTTTGGCCCAGGCGAAGGCCTTGAGCGATACGTTCTGAACTGAGACTCCATGGCGCGCCAGACCTTTGTAGGCTCCTGTCATTGCGGAGCGGTGAGATATCGGGTGCAGGCCGACCTCTCCAAGGGGGTGCGGTGCAACTGCAGCCTGTGTACCAAGCAACGCAACTGGGCCGTGATGGTGATGCCCGCCGAGTTCGACCTGTTGCAGGGAGAGGAGATGCTGGGCGTCTACACCCGCACCGAGGGCAGCGTGCATCAGCATACCTTTTGCCGGCATTGCGGAGTGCGCACATTTACCCGTAGCTTCACTCCCGAACTGGGCGATTTTCGCATGGTGAGCATCCCCACATTGGACGCGACCGATGAAGAGTTGGCCCACGCCACGGTCACCTACATGAACGGCCGAAACAACGATTGGTCCCACCCACCCGCTATCACCGGCCACCTGTGACGGAGGTCCCGACCTGAAGGAGAGCCAAAGCAAGAAGATGGAACTCGAAATCGGCACCCGCGGCAAGCGGCACAACCATCGATTAGTCCGGCTGGTCACGGCGATGCATACCTATCTCTACCGCCTCACCGGAGGTGTCGTAGGAGGCCTGATCTGCGGTGCCCCGCAGCTTTTATTGACCACCATCGGTCGCAAGTCTGGTCGGCGTTTTACCTCGCCCTTGCTCTCACTTCCGGATGGTCCGAACCTGGTGGTGGTGGCCTCCTACGGAGGTCAGGCAAAGCCTCCCCACTGGGCCCGAAATCTCATGGCCAATCCCCAAGGTTGGGTGCAGATCGGGCAGCACCAGTGGGAGATCCGCGCCGAGTTGGGCACACCGGAATTGCGGGAACGCCTGTGGCCGGTTTTTTGCCGGTATTACCCGGGCTACGAGGGCTACCAGAAAAAGACCGATCGAACAATACCTTTGCTGGTGCTGAAGCCGCTTTGGTCCATGGAGTGACGAACAAGAAGCTGATGATTCTCTGCGATAGCAATGTCTGGCTGGCGCTGACCTTTCGAAGCACAGCCACCATCGGCTCGCACGAGACTGGTTGGAGCGGCAGGAGGAACCGGATGCGATCTGCTTTTGCCGAGCCACCCAGCAGTCCTATCTGAGGCTCCTCTAAACCCCAAGCTTCTAGCGTCTCCCTAATGGTCTATGACATAGTTGGAGACCAACAGGACAGTTGGTACTGCGGCTTTACAGAAAAGAACGGGCGCTGGAAGCTTGGAAGATGCCAGGGTACATCACCAACAGTGGTTAAGTTCTTTCAGGATAAGGGCGAATCTGTAGACTTGGGCTTTGGGGGGAGCCCACCACAGGAGTCGACGAATCGAAGAGTACGAATTGTAGGTAGACCTTGACGGTCTCAGTCCTTAGCGTGCTCTCGCAGAGCCGCCAGGTCTTGTTCTGACAGACTGGGATTAGACAGCGCTTCTTTGTTTAACCTATAATCGAGCCTATGGACCCGTCTCTCCCGCTAGGTCAAGCCCGTGACAGTGTGGTCTGGCCGGTTAAACCAGTCAGCGCACCGCTGGCGGCTCGCAAGCTGCAGGATATCGAGGCCGACGGACCCGCCCGACGCTCTTTTCCAGCAGAGGGATCCGAAGTCGAAGAATCTCTCGAGAGGCAAGCCCTGCCCACCCACGACTTCGCGCTCAGCCCCCAAGCCGAGCGCAGCACCCTGGCCAGCTTGATGACCTCGGAGGTGATCTCCATCTCCCCTGAGGCAAGCCTGGCCGAGCTCGAGGCCTTACTGTACGAACACCAGATCTCCGGTGTGCCGGTAGTCGACCCGGAGTCAGAAGAGTTGCTCGGGGTGGCCTCGCAGGCCGACGTCATACGGCACCTGTGTGGACCGGGTGGACAACCGAACCCCGACCAGCCCGCGACGGGCTACCATCACACCCTCTGGTTTGATCTCTTCGCCACACCCACACCAGACGATCGCAAATCCACACCGGTGCGCGAGATCATGACGCCCTACGTCTACTTCGCAACCGAGACCGCCACCATCATGGAAGCGCTCGATCTCATGCTGGAGCACCACATCCACCGTGTCGTGGTCACCCGAGAGAGACGCCTGGTAGGCGTGGTCACCAGCATGGATCTCTTGCGCAGCTATCGACGCTCGATGACAGCCCAGCCCCACCTGTCAGACTGGTAGAACAACCATGAGTCTTTCGAACTTCCCCCGTATGTCGATCCCGGAGGGCCAATTCTACGCCTGCACCGGCTGTGGAAAGTGCTGCACCTCTGGTTGGTTGGTGTATCCCAGCGAGAAAAAAGCCGGCGATATTCGGGCCACTGTAAAGCCTCTTTGGTTCAGAGAATCCTGAGCTCGCTCAACTGCTATCGAGTTGTTGAGTGTGCGTTGAAGCGCGCCGGTGGCTCGGGTTGAGGGTTGAACCCTTGGCGCAGCGCGGGCGGTTCGGGTTGAGGATTGAAGCCCCTGACCGTTTGAGGGGATTCGAAGGTGGAAGTTCCACCCGCTTGCATCGTCCTGGCGGGGGGTTCAGGCTGGGGATTAAAGCCCCTGATCTCCGCCGGGTGGGTGTAGGTCGACTTAGCCTCGGCCGGCGCGCTGACGGGCTCCGCTAAGCTTTGTGCCGCGCTCCCAAAGGCCAAGCTTATTCCAACCATCAGGACCAATTTCTTACTATACTGCTTCATAAAACCTCCTATTTGTACTTTTATTGCTTCCCCTATCGTAACGGATGCAGCACGATGAAGCGGTACGGAGAGTCACAAGGTGGAGGAGATCACAAAGTGGGTAGCCGCGACCGTTTGAAAAGGTATTTCCACTCGATTTTCAACTTCGGGTTCTAGGAGAAGAACTGACCCGTGTGAACGGGCTGCCCATCGCGCAGCGGCGCGCTTACGTGCGAAGTCTTTGGAAGAGCCGCGTAAAACGCGCCGCCTCAAACCCCCAAGCCCCCGGTGAGCGAAGTATTCAGCGAAACCAGAATCAGTACTATCAAGATGACTGACCTACGGTTTTGGAGACGCTCCAATGTAGACTGGTAGACGGGATACGTTGTAGACCGAGCAAAAACTCCAGCCGTCCTGCTCACCTGCCCAGCACAAAAGACCCGGCGTACAGGTTGCAGCAAGATTTTGGCCAAAACGAACAACCATGAGTCTTTCGAACTTCCCCCGCCTGTCGATCCCGGAGGGCCAATTCTACGCCTGCACCGGCTGTGGAAAGTGCTGCACCTCTGGTTGGTTGGTGTATCCCAGCGAGAAAAAAGCCGGCGACATTCGGGCCACCACAGCGTATCGACGGCTGAAAAATAGCGGGTATGTACCGCTGCCTACCGTGGACCAAAAGATCACGCTGGGGCGCGACGAAGGGGGGCACTGTATCTTTCACGAGAACGGCGGCTGCGAACTCCATCGCGAGGGTGGGAGCACCGCCAAGCCTCTGGCCTGCCAATCTTATCCTTTCCAGTTCACCGAGGTAAGGGGGGTCCACTTCGTCTCCCTGGCCTACAGTTGCCCGGCTGTCCTGGCTGGTCTGGGCGAACCACTCGCGGAGCTGAAAGAAGAACTTGGCGACCTGGTTGCCCGCCACCCTGAAGTGGCCCTGCAGGCGCAATCCACTCCCGAAGGGTTCCCGCTTACCCTTGATTCCCACGCCACCTGGGAAGGCTATCTGCGAGTCGAGGCGGAGCTTCTGAAGTTCGATCCCTACGATCCTGTCGTGTTCCTACTTAACGCCGCCACGGCCATATTGGCGCAGCGAGTGACCGAAAGCAAGTTGGACGTAGAAGCCCTCGATTTCAGCCTCTCTCACCGGCTCCTAACCGACGCGGTCGATACGTTGCCGATCATCGCCGGAGCCTGCATCTCCGTGATCGAGCGCGAAGAAGACCCGGTGCAGCGGGAAACGTTCTGCCAGGACTTTATGGCCGGCAAGAACCCTCGTTCGCATCTCCTCGACGCACCGTGCCCTCTCTTTGCCGTCCTGAAACCCGAATCCGAGTTGATGCGCCGGACCCTGGCGCGGTATCTAAGAAACTTGCTGGAGGGGAAGAGGCTACTCCTGGGCAAGTCGGTGGTATCCCGCCTGCTGATGATCGCCGTATCGATCTCCATTTTGCTCTATTACTACCGATTCCGCTCGCTGCTTCACGGAACCGGACCCTTCGACTTCACCCACCTGGAGTGGGCCGTGGAAACGGTGGAGCTAAACTTCGTGACCCATTCCCACGATATGGAGCCCTACTTTCTGCAGTTCGAAAAGTCTCTCTCCTCGATCGCCCGGGTTCATCTAGACGAACCCCGTGGTGCGCGGTAACATAACCTATGAAGAACAGCGTCAACGGAAGCTCTCCCCACCTACCGCTCACCCCGACCCGCACCGAGCGCACCGAGAAATCGGAAGAAGCCCTCAACGTAAAAAGCACGGGACTGAGTGGCTCCGAGCTGGTGACCAACCGTGAATACCGCGTCCGCTTATTAGACGACGTTTCGTCAGCACGTTCGCTACCCTCGCCGGAGGGTGTAGCTGGTTCCAATTCTGACCTGCCTGTATCAGTTGGCGCAGAGCCGTCCATCGATTCTACGTTGCCAGCCTACGAGGCTACCTCGACCGTTGCCCTACGTGACACCGATGGGACAACCTGGCTTGAAACCCCGCTCGGGCCCGCATTCGAGGACGGTCAACTCGACCTCAACAAGATCACACCCGAAATGATCAGCAGTCTCACACCTCAGCAGCGTCGAGAATTGACCGACCAGCTCAAGACCCTCCAGGTCGACTTCGAGGCTGAGTATAGTAGCGGAGAGCAGACTCAAGGCACGGAGTCGGCCGATTTTTATCTAGCCAATTTTCTTCTCGGTAAGGAAGGCGGCGATAAGGCGGCGGCGCAACTGTTCGCGGCCAACCCGGAGATGTTGGATGGCTTACTGGGTTCCGGTCAACCGATGGCTCCCGGCGAGGGCTCGCTGGCTCCCCTGGTTCGTGCGATCTCGAGCAACCTCGATACGGTCGTGGACGATATGAGGAGCACCAACCCCGATGGCGAACCCTGGGAAACCAGGGAGCTGGAAGGGTTGGGCACGCTTATGGCGCTCGACATGGAGGCCGGTCTCTACCAGAAAGACGAGTTCGGCCATATCACTCGTCGAGACCCCAATCACGAGGACGCTGCTGAAATCGCTTTGCGTTATACAAACGCTCTGGGGGCCCGCGACGATACCGAGATTGGGGCCTTTTCGGGGGTGATGCTCAACGGATTGTTCAAGTTCTTTGAGGAGACCGGTCTGCATGGTAGAGACCAGGGAGCCTTTTTTCAGACCATGGCCGGTCTGCTCGCTTCGGGAGCGGCCATTGCCAGTCCGGTGGCTTCTTTCGTGGTGACCCTGGGTGCCGAGATCGCAGGGCCCGACGGAGCTGGGAGCAACAATTCCACGCAATTCCTGGGAAGGCTCACTTCCGAACTCAAGCGTAGCTGGGCAGTGCAGGAAGGTAGGGGTGAGATCACTCGGGAGCAGCAGAACGAGCGGGAAACCTGGTTTGAGATCGGGCTGGGACAGTACATTTACGGCTACGATTAGGCCAGGCATACCACGGGCCATCGGGCTACCACTATCCGTTGATACATAATATGTGGAAAAAGCTAACGCTTGCCGGGGTCGAGGACCAGTACCATTCGGCTCGGCCCCATCCTAGAGTCTTCGTACCGGCATGCCCACGTCGTCCCACGCTTTATTCCCGGTACGGACTGCCCTGGCTCGATCACAGGGCCGTTTTCATAGAGGTAGCACGCGGTGTTGAAGATTACCTGATGAACGCGCTCGGGATCGAGTTCGCGGAAATGGCACTGGACGTCAGGCAACCCCAGTTCATGCAGACCGCGGGTGTCCATAAGCATCTCACCGGGAGAGTCGGCGAGGTCGAAGAACCGGACGTTCAGGGGGCCCGGCCGAAGCATGGGAGGCTCGTCACAGGCTTGCAGATAGTCCTGCGGGTCAACCACCTGCTGGGCATGGCAGAACACTAGGGCGCTGGGTGCGGTTAGTTCCGTGACGGCCCGGAGCACTCCGTGGAAGAACTCGATCCGCTTCAGCGCCGATAGGTCCGGGTCCGGAGACTCCATGACCAGTAGAGCATAGGAGCAGCCTTCCAAGCGTTCGGCAGGGTCCGAACAGGACCAGGATTGTTGTATCAATTCTTCTCGCTCGGAAACGGCCGGGTTCCCTACCCTACTTACGATCGTCCGGCCCCCGGGGTGAATGACCGACCAGCTTGAGTCTCCCTGCGCAAGCTCCACCGCCCCCAGATAGGTTTCGATCTTCGACTGGAGCTGCTCAGAGTTGATAATGGGGTCGACTGGAAAGTGTAACTGAACCTCTTGAAATGACATGTCGGTTCTTTCCGCGAGGAGGCGAAGGCTCCCTACTTGGCTTACCTCGGCAAAGCCTCCCCGTGACCCGCGAAGGTGGAACCGTGAGTTCGCCGAATTCTGCAGAGCCGTGGGACTTCGGTGCGATTTCCGAAACCAGCTTTTGAACTGTCCTAAGTGATCGCACTCTCTTCTCCCCGGCATCTTAAATTGGGGTGACAGATGGCTGGAAAGTCGGCGGAACACAGCATAGACCGCGTGCGCCGCGAAGATATGCTGCTTTTCGCCAACGCCGGCTTCACCGCTACGGGACAGGGCGGGTTCTACCACGGCAAGACGGAAGAGCGCCTCTCATTAACCTTCCTGCACGAGTACGTCGCACAGAACTATCGGCACCTTTACAGGCTTATGCTGGCCGGTGGGCTAAACGATCACAACCTGGCCCACGCTGTCTTTACTCTGCTGTCGGTCGGCGCGCCGGCAGACGCCCAGGAACGCACTCTGGAAAACCAACTGCTCGAGGCGGCCATGGCCAGACTGCCTCCCCAGCGGGTGTACCGGCTGTGTGAGCGGCTGGCCGATGGGCGAGTCAACAATAGGCGGACCCGGGCGCTGATCGCAGGCTGGCTCGGAAGGCGCAAGAATCTGGCCTTTGATGCCGTGAAGTATCGACACCGTATGAAGAAAGCTGTTGTTCACGCTCACTGCGCGATCAGTCCGGAGGTCAAACGCTTCCTGTATCAAGGAGCAAGCGGCAAGCCCTACCAGGAAGAGTTGCTAGAGGCGTATCGCCGAGCTCACTACGACCAGCGCGCGATCTACGAGCTTCCCTTCACCGTGGCCCAGGGATTGGCCCAGCGCAAGGGCGTACCGCGGGAGCAGTTCATGGTGAAGATAGCCCCCCGCATGACTGAGCGCGAAAAGCTTCGTTGGCAAGACCAAAAAGCCGCCTCCTACGACCCTCACCGCACGGATCTGGTGGAGCTTTGTCTGTACCTTCTGCGGCTTCCCTCCGACCAGCGCGATCCCGTATTAACCCAGGCGCGAGCCCGCGCCGTCGCCCTGGTTCCGACCCTGAGGCTGCCACCTCAACTGGTGCAGCGCCGAGTCGCCGCCGTGTTGGATCGCAGCCGCTCAAGCTATGGAGCGGCGCAGGCCCGCCGACGACCGCTGGCCGTAGCACTGGCTGTGCATTTGGTCCTGGAGGCGGCTTGCCCGCGCTACTCGGCCCACTGGTCCTTCCCTACCCCCAACCTGGTGCAACTTGAGCCCACCGGGCACACCGCGCTGGGAGAGCCGCTCTTAGAGGCACTGCGTGAGTCGCCCGAGGTCGTCCTGGTGATTTCCGATGCGCGCGAGAACGCTCCCTCAGGAGCCTGCGAAGCGATCGCGTCAGCCGTAAAGGAGCGTTTGCCCGGGATATCTCCTCTCTGGGTCCATTTCAATCCGACGTTTTCTCCCGATGACTTTCAGCCGATGGCACTGGGCCCAAGCTGGCCGGTGGTGGGTATCCGTCAGGTCGAGGATCTGGCAACCGGATTCGTGCTGGCAAGCTTTGCTCGCAGGGGCGGCCAGGTGGCGGAGTTGGAATCCTACCTTGCTTCCCGCGCGGACAGCTTTGTAAAGAAGCGGCCAGCCCATGCTCTTTGATCACTTCCATCTCAACGGTTGCAGACTGGAGGTAGCCCAGACCTGGGGCAGCGTACGCATGGTCGCCATAGTGCGCGATCAAGTTCGCGAGGATCTCCGGTTGGCGAGCCAAGCGTTCCCCCGCCACCGCGTGAGGTCGACCTATCGACGGGCCGACTTCACCAGCTATATGCCCCAGGCGTTCGTGGTTAACTGGAATCGCGACGGAACCGGGACCGCCACGGCCGAGACCCATCTAGGCGAGCACGGTCATCTGGCCTTCGGCAAGCTATGGAAACGCACAGGTCCCAGCCAACTGGCCTTTCTGCCCAACGCCCTGGCCATAGAAGGGTTCATGGTGCGCCATTTCAAGGGCCCCGACGTGGCCTGGCTGGACTATAAACGGGAGGTGCGCCGTGGGTCGCTCGGGTACCGCGTCGAGCGTATGGCCCCCGGCTGGATCTTGAAAGGCCTGCGCGAGGCGCTGACCATCTTCGAGTACGTGCCCGGACAAGTTGGTATGGCGCTGTTTGTTGACGAGGTGCTGAGCGGGTGTTTCCTGACGCCCCACCCTGACGACTACGCCCGGCTGCACGAGACCCTGTTGACCGACCAGTACGCTGACCACCTGATTCACTACGGATATTTGCGCTACGCCAAAAACACGGAGCTTGCCCTGCACCTGCCGGCCGTCGCCGACCTGGACAGTCTGGCCGCCGAGTTCGCTCGCGTCACCGCCGCCGAGCGAGATATGGAGCGGTACCGCCTGACCGAGATCGAGGGCCGGGAGTTAGATGCGAAAACCGTGTATAGTACCGGAGTCTTCAGCCTGCAACGCTTCGTCACCCATCTGCACGAGACTGACAACTTCGCCGGCGAGGCTATCCTACGTCAGGACGGAACACTGGAATATCTCAAACTCTTTCGCCTCTCCCGAGGTCAGACTCGACGCCTGCGCCTGCTCTCGACCTTGGCGCACCACAGTTGGGATTTCGAGCGTGCAGCGCCCGACCTTAACTTGAAAACTCGAGAGGACGTCGCCCGCTCCTTCGTGGAAGCCGATCTTGGCTATCTCTTGAACCCGGGAATGTGGGGAGAGCCGGTATGAAACCAAGAGTGCGCATGTTTTCCGACCCCGAGACCGGCAAGGTGTGGGGCACCCGAACCGAGGGGACCAGCGTGACCGTGATCTCTGGCACAGCCAAAAAGCTCAAAGAAGTGGAAAAGCCGCAGACCGACCTGGCCGCCGTTGGTCGCTTCTTAGAGAAAGAAGAGGGAGCGCGGCTGCGAAAGGGGATGGTTCTGATTGAAGAGGAGCCGCCGCCCGGCCAACCCTATTTGATCCGCTTTCTATCCAAGGGCTACACAGGAGTGCTCACCCTGACCGCCCTCGAGGGGAGCCTACTGACCAACCTGTTCGGGGGCGAAGGCGATCACCTGGCGCTGATCCATCCCGACGGCAGCGGCGACCTTCTGGCCGAACTTTCACCCGGGCAGCTACTGCGAGGGGTCTGCATCGCCCCCGAACTGGGTCGAGACTTTCTTCTCGTCGGCCACGGGGTCTACCAGGTCGATCACGAGAGTAACGAACTGTCCTGCAGGGTGCCGGAGAATAAGTCGCCTGCAAGTTTTCTCTCCGTGCAAAACGGAGTGGCAGCCTGGTATGAAGAGCCCGATGTCGTGGTCAGCGACTTGCGCCAAGAGGTCGAGATTTTTCGCAGCAGCGTCACCCCACAGCTCTATTCGGGGCACACAACGCAGCTGACCGGAGCGCTTTCGCCCGACGCAAAGCTCTTGGCGCTGTGTTGGGAGGCCGGCGTTCTGCTGCTTCATACGCTTTCTGAACCGGGCTCGGTGCGGCGTATCGAGGGCGACTTTGAGATGGTGGAAAAGCTCGCCTTCACCCCCGACGGGCGAAGGCTACTGTTTAAGGAGCGGTACGGTCGCTCGACCCTTCACGCTTTCGAGGTCGACACCGGAACGGCAGTCGCCGACTGGCCCGACTTTGGGGATCTCGCCATGGGCGATTTTGCGATCGAATCGGATGGAGAAAGACTTGCGGTGACCCAAGGTCGACGCGCCCAGGTGTATGACCTGGCGAGCCTGGACCTTTCCTTGAGTATCGAACTCGATATGGTGGTCAAGAGCGCGGCCGTGGCCTGGACCGATGAGGGGGCGCTCGGCGTGCGCACCGACCTCGGCTGCGTCGCGCTGTACAACGCTGGGTGAAGACCTCCGTGATGGTGGATGCTCGACTGAGCACATTCCGGATATGAGCGCAGGATGTCACCTCGAAAAACTATACCTTCCCAAAAATAGACCACTCTCCCCGATGGGCCCGAATGGTAAAGGAGTCGTCCTCCTCGCCGTCCCACCCGATATTGAAATCGAGCCATTGACCCAACTCCAGATCGGCTTGCTCGGCCACCGAGTTTCCCTCGGAGTCGGTGAAGTGCAGCTTACCGTCTGAACGAAGAAAGATCCGAAGCGAGCCATCGTGCACGTTTCGATGACAGCTCGAACACAGCCCGACCAAGTTTCGGTCAATGGTGGGGCCATTCTGGGAGTGCGGAACCAGGTGATGAAGGTGCAAGTAAAGCTTATGACAGCAACCCGGGGTACTACAGGTCCAGCCGTCGCGCCGTAGCAGTTCTCGCTTTTGGGCTTTGGTGGTGTGGCGGTTCTGAGGGTTGAAGCAGATGCGTTTGTTTGAGATGGCCGGAGGTCGGTGCCGCTCGAGAGCTTCGACTAAGACCGGCCCAACGACCCTGGATAGTTCCAGACTCGTGGAGTCAAAACGACTCCTGCGGGTGCTTTGGGCCAGGGCTTCTTCCGTCTTTTGAACAACCTCCGGGCTCGGCTCGGTACCGAGAGCCTTGGCTAGAGCTTCGGCGCAGTCTTCGGCGGGTTGATTTTGACCCGGATGGGACGTTTCGTCAGCATCGGGATCAACCAAGAGACCCATCTCCACTGCCACCTCGCGAGCCGCCGCTACCAGCGGAATCTCTCTTGCTTTTTCCGCTTGCAAGTCCTTATCCATCTCCTGTCGCACCTTGTCCAACGACTCCTGATCGAGCGGCAGATTGGAGATGTAGGAGACCAGAGCAAATTCCAACACCTGGGCGGTGGTCACCGCTTCACCCTGCTCTACGGAGTGGAGTCGACGGGCGTGGTCCAGCA